>Ga0209553_1000023_pt1 | contig 78057 bp, 73 predicted proteins | sample LauGreFBDMM110DN_2_FD_188217 | JGI IMG/M metagenome (GOLD analysis project Ga0209553, IMG submission 188217) | Freshwater lake microbial communities from Lake Michigan, USA - Fa13.BD.MM110.DN (SPAdes) (version 2) | ecosystem: Environmental > Aquatic > Freshwater > Lake | place: Lake Michigan...
TAACGGACGATTCAGAGATGAATGCCTGAATGAGAATTGGTTTTTAAATCTGCATCATGCTCAGGTTCTGATTGAGGCATGGAGAAAAGAGTATAACGAGGAACGACCCAAGAAGGCTTTGGATGGCCTGACGCCAGCAGCATATGCGAGACAACTGGCAATGAAAGAAGTTACAGTGAACCCCGGACTCTAAAGGTAAGTGCTACTGAGGAAGGGGGGACGTCGGTTGGAAGAGTTGGGGGCAGTGCGCTCTAAATAGAAAGCAGGGATTTGTTGCGCTGAGTCCAGAGACCTGCCAATAATCCAAATAAGGAAAATCTATGTCTGCAAAATCTGTAAGAATCATCCGATGTTTAATTCTTCCAGGGCTGCTTGCGCTGGGAGCTACTCCGTTGTCTGCTCAAGACGATGCAGCCAGGACAGCTGAAACTGAAAAACTGATGTTGCTCTCGCGGCGCGCTGAATCAAGCATGGATGGACCCTATGCATTGACGCGCGCCTGGCCGACACTGCAGCCCGGCCAGACATGGGGCGCTGCGATCGGACTGATTCCAGATGACACCGGCGGACTCTGGATGCTGTTTCGTTCCGAGCCACCGATTAATTACATCAACGCCGACGGCCAGATCACCAGGAGTTTCGGACAGGGCATGATCGTGCAAGCGCACGGTTTCTGCATGGACCGCGATGGCAACCTGTGGGCAGGCGACAGCGGTCCCTTCGGCGATGATCCAACTACTGCCGGTCGCGGCTTCCAGATGCACAAGTTCAGTCCGGAAGGAGAGCACTTGCTGAGTCTTGGACAAGCCGGTGTTTCACGCGCCGGTACCGATACCTTCATTGGTCCCACGGCCTGTGCCCTGATGCCAGACGGTAATATTGTGATCGCTGACGGGCATTGGCCGCGGCCGTCCAATGCCCAGCAGGACGGAGATCGTCTGGTGGTGATTACTCCTGCGGGTGAATTTGTGCGGGAAGTAGGCCGCATGGGAGCGGGGCCGGGGGAATTCATGGGACCCCACGCCTTGGCTTATGATGCACAGGGGCGACTCTATGTCGCAGACCGTTCCAATAATCGCATACAGATATTGGATCAAAATCTGAATTTTGTGGACGACTGGCGCCACTTCGGTCGCCCCAGCGGAATCACGGTATTGGCAGATGGCACCATGGTAGTCGCCGACTCTGAATCTGGCGCGCGCCTGGGCGGACCTGCGATCGCGCCCGAAGGCGGTGGCAGTGTCGCACGCAATCCAGGGTTTCAGGTGGGCATCCGCATCGGCCGCACCAATGGTTCACTGCAATACTATATTCCGGGCACCCGACCAGAGGGGATGGCAGCGGATAATCTGGGTAATATTTTTGCGGGACTCACTGGTGGCTGTGATGCGAGCCCCTCGGGTGGATGTCTGCAGAAATGGGTCAGGCAGTAATGAAACTATTTTCGCAATATTGAGGGCTTATGAACGCAACTCTTGCTTCCAAAAATAATAAACTGACAATGTGGATCGGTGGCGGTGTGTTCGCCATACTGCTCGCCGGCACCGCTGGCTTCCTTATTTTCTCCAGCATCTGCCCCTGTGCGGTTTCTCCCGGCGGCTTGCTGTTTGGAGACCGCGTCGAAACGCCAGTGACTGACTGGAATGAAACCACGGCCAATGAGGAGAATCTGTGCCAGTTGCAAATCTGGGCAGGTATCCGTCCGCACTCGGTAAACCTGAATTGCATGGCCACTGCCGAAGGCGAGTTGTTTCTCAGTTGCTCAGTGTGTGACACAAAATACTGGGCAGCACGGGTAGGAGAGAATGAAGCGGCAACTTTGCGACTTGGCAATCTGGTGTATCCCGTGACCGTGAATCGCGAAACAGATCCAGTGGCGATGGAACGATCATTTCGGGCCAGAGTATTGAAGTTGCAGCATACAGATCTTGCAACCATGGTGACCCCACGACCACCATTGGATGAGCAACGCCCTGGTGACTGGTGGACTTTCCGCGTTACTTACCGCACTTAGACCTGAACCGGGGTCAATTGGCGGTTGGAGTTGGTCTGGAGACCTGACTTCGAGATACAGGTTCTGTCCCCAAATTTCAAGAATGATGTGAATGCAAAAGCTCATGGATACATTCGCGGCCAATTTAATCTTGCTGTTGGCGTTCTCCACATCGGTAGTGCAGGCGCAGGAAGTAGTCATAGGCCGGGATGCCGAAGGCAGGGTGTCGGTGCAGGCAACCCGCTACGACGGAGCTGTTAACATCGACGGCAATCTCGATGAAGCGGTATACAGCGAACTCACTCCTATTACCGATTTCATTCAGCAAATTCCCTCGGAAGGTGCTCCCGCCAGCGAAAGAACTGAAGCCTGGGTTTACTTCGATGACGACAATCTCTATGTCGCCGCCCGTAACTACGAATCCGTGCCGGAGAGTCAATGGATTGCCAATGAGATGCGGCGAGACACGTTTCAGCTGCGCACCAACGATTCCTTTACGGTAATGCTGGATACCTACCTCGATCGCCGCAATGGTGTCGCTTTTCTGGTGACGCCGATTGGCGGTTTTTCAGATTACGCCATCTCCAATGAGGGCGATGGCGGTCGCGCAGTTAATTTCGACTGGAATATTGTGTGGGATTCCCGGGTGAGTCGTTTCGAAGGCGGCTGGACTGTAGAGATGCAAATCCCGTTTCGCTCCTTGCGTTATGAGCCGGGCGAGGTGCAGACCTGGGGTATTCAATTTCGGCGCATTATCCGGCGCCTTAACGAGGCGTCCTATTTAACCGAAATACCAATCTCGGCCGCACGGGGTAATTCACTGGTGGCCGGGATTTGGCGTATATCGGAAGCGGGCACTTTGGAGAATCTTCAAGTGCCAGCACGAAAATTGAATCTTGAAGTGAAGCCATATGGTCTTGGTAGTGTCACTACCAACCGCGAAGCGAAACCGCCCTTTGACAATGAAGCGGAGGGGGAAGCCGGCGTTGATGTAAAATTCGGCATCACCAACAATCTCACGGCTGACTTCACCTACAACACCGATTTCGCCCAGGTGGAAGTGGATGAGCGGCAAGTAAACCTGACCCGCTTCAATCAGTTCTTCCCCGAGAAACGCGAGTTCTTTCTGGAAGGTCGCGGCAACTTTGATTTCACCACGGTACGCGGTCTCGATATTCCCACCATGTTTTTCAGTCGTCGCATTGGTCTGGAAGGTGGGCAGATAGTTCCAATCGAGGTGGGTGCGCGTCTGACCGGAAAAATCGGCAACACGGAAATCGGCGCTCTTACCATCAACACCGACGCCGACGATTTCGCCAATCTCGAATCCACTGAATTTTCAGTGCTCCGATTGAAGCGCGACATCTTCAGTCGTAGCACCGTTGGAGTCATGGTGACAGATAGATCCGAATCTCTCGTCGGTGATGGATCCAGTCAACTGTATGGCATCGATGGCGCCTTCGATTTTCTGCAGGATTTCTCTATCGATACTTATATAGCGAAAACCGATAGTCCGGGACTAAGCGGTGACGACAAGAGTTATATGAGCAATTTCTCATACGACAGTGACCGTTACGGATTCAACAGCGGCATAGTGGTGGTGGAGAAAAACTTCAATCCCGAGATTGGCTTCAAGCGGCGCAATAATTTCAAACAGTTTGCAGGCGGTGCACGCTTCAGCCCGCGCCCCGTTTCCATAGACTGGATTCGGCGTTTCAGTTTCGAGGCCAATACCCAGTCCTACTGGTCGGCCGATGCAGACAAGCTCGAAACGCGCAGACATGATTTAAGTTTCAATACCGAGTTCGAAACCAGTGACCAGCTTAACTTCGCAATCGCGGATGAATTCGAGGTGCTTACCCGACCGTTCCGAATCGCGCAAGGCGTCACTCTGCTGCCAGGTAAATACGACTTCAGGAGCTTCCTGGCATCCTACAATCTGGGCGCGCAAAGAAAGCTTAGCGGTATAATGTCATTGCGCGTGGGCGATTTCTGGAGCGGTACCAATACTTCGATTGGTTTCGCCAGTGGGCGCCTCGAGTTATCGCCCCAGCTTTCCATAGAGCCAAGCTACTCAATCAATAAAGTAAAACTGCCGGAAGGCGATTTCAGAACCGAACTGTCCAGTATTCGTGTGACTTACACACTGTCACCGCGCATGTATCTGGGCGGCCTCGTGCAATACGATTCGAACGCCGCCTCGTTCAGCACCAATTTCCGCTTTCGTTGGGAATGGGCGCCGGGCAGCGAATTCTTCGTGGTCTACAGCGACGATCGCAACACTGATCCCTTCGCCCATCCCAGTGGTCTGGAACTGCGCAACCGCGGTCTGGCCATCAAGATCAACAGGTTATTCCAGATCTGATATTGGGTTCACAAATATTGGGTTCACAAATATTGGGGTCAGGTCTCCAATTCCTCCCTGACCGGACAGATTGAGCAAGTGCAGTGCCGACCCTGCGCTTGACAAATCCGTTCCTGGTGTCACACTACGCGCATGACACAATTCCGAATCAAGCTCAAATCCGATCAATCCATCTTTGACCAGGTTGTATATGCCGCTACGAGAGCAATTCTCAGTGGTGCGCTGAAGCCCGGGGAACCATTTCCCTCTGTGCGCAGCCTGGCAGCAGACCTGAAGATTCATCCCAATACCGCACACAAGGTCGTCCAGCGCCTGATTCAGGAACGCTGGTTGATAGCGAGTCCGGGGCGGGGCACCACGGTTGCCACACCACCGAAAGCGCGCAGTGGCGACCGGCAGCGCTTGCTCAGTCAGGAAATCGAGCAACTCGTTGTTGAAGCGCGCCGCGTTGGAGCGACTCTGGATGAAGTGATGGAATCGGTAGAGGCGCAGTGGAAAAGTTTGAACAAGCTGAAGGCAGTTGCCGGTGATAATTGAAACTGAAAATCTGAACAAGCGTTACGGCCGCGTTGAAGTAATTCGCGGCCTCAATTTGCAGGTGCCGGAAGGGTCTGCCTTCGCGCTCGTTGGCACCAACGGGGCGGGCAAAACCACCACCATGCGCATTCTGGTGAACATCATTCAACCGGATTCCGGCAAGGCGACTCTGCTGGGACACAACAGCCGTGTGCTGGGGCCGCGTGAACTGATGCAAATTGGCTATGTGTCGGAGAATCAGGTATTGCCGGAACGCCTCACCATTGCACAGTACTTCGCCTATTTGCGCGCACTCTATCCGAACTGGGATCGTGGTCTGGAACGCAGCCTGTGCCGCAAGATGGACCTGCCACCTGATCGCGCTCTTAGCAAACTGTCGCACGGTATGCGTATGAAGACTGTGTTGGTGGCTAGCATTGCGTTCAGGCCAAAATTGCTGATTCTGGATGAGCCACTCAGTGGCATGGATACACTCGCGCGCGATGAAGTCGTGGAAGGTTTGCTGGAGCAAGCCGATGAGACCACGATTCTGATTTCTTCCCATGAGCTGGCTGAAATCGAAAACTTTACTACTCACATTGCCTTCATGGACCAGGGCGAGCTCTATTTTCAGGAGTCGATTGAATCGTTGCGAGCCCGTTTTCGCGAAGTCCACGTGACCTTGTCCGTGCAGAAAGCACTACCTTCCGTTCCGCCTGCAAGCTGGTTATCAATCCAAAGCAGTGGCCATTCCCTGCGCTTCATCGAATCTGCATTTGTGAATCAGGAAACCCTGTACCAGCAACTCAGTCACTTTTTCGGCGCTGTTCAATGTGATGCCGAGACCATGAGCCTGCGTGAAATCAGCAAGGTGCTGATTCGGGATGCGCGGGATACACAGTTGGGAGAAGCGGCATGAAACCAAATTTTCGGGTGATTGTTGCCATCGTGAAGAAGGACCTGCACGGTTTGCTGCCGCTGGTATTGCTTGCCAGCGCGGTATTTCTGGTACAACCAATTATCACCAATCTGAATCTGGAGGACATGGCAGGAGACTCGGAATTCTGGGTAGCCATGTCGGCAAATTTCTACTGGTTAGGATACTTCCTCGCAAGCCTGTTGATGATCTCGGTGTTACAACAAGACCCGGCCGTCAGTCTGAATCACGACTGGCTAACACGACCGATTGCTCGCATCGACTGGCTCTTCGCCAAATTATTGTTCCTGGTTATGACTGTCTGCCTGCCGGTAATTATTTCCCGCACCCTGGTAAATCTTGGGGAGGATTTCGGTGTTGGTCTGTCTTTGTCCTATGCATTGGCGATTGAGAAGCTGGCGGCAACGTTGGCGGTGCCATTGTTGTTTACCGTGGCCTTGCTTACACCGACTTTGCGCAAGACGATATTCGTGCTGGTGCTGACGTTCTTCGTATTTCTATTGCCGAGCTGGAGCGTGAGCCGTCCGCTGCTGGAAATGCTGGGTATCGAATTGGGTGGTGAATTTAACGGCATGATGTGGTTGCAAGGACTGCCCATATTCACTGCGGGTGTGCTTGGCGTGCTGCTCACATACTGGCTGTTATACACACGACGCCAATACAAGGCAGCCTGTGCCGTATTCTGCGTGATGGTTGCAATTGTGTTCATCACCGTGTTCCCGCCATCGTCTCTGTATAACTGGGATGACGCGATTGCCATACATAAGGCAATTATTAATACGGACCTAATCGACGCTGAAGGTGCTGCGCTCGAAGAGGCTGTAGTGCTGGAGCACGCGCTGGCCTGTTTCCCTGCGGCGGTGATGGATGATGCCACCGCCGATGGGCAGAGTGATTCGCTACTTGTGCAGGCTGCCTGGACCGATTTGCCGCGCCGGATTGCCGGCTCTGGCGCGATCACGTTTGCAACCACGGTGAAATCACGGGACGTCCTGATGAACTGGTTCACGCCCAGCAGCACGGGTCGGGAAATCAGCGTGGACTGGCGCATTGATCGCTTCAGAACACAGGGCCGCTTCACCGCAGATTCACTGCTTGAGGACATTCAGCTGGTGCGCTCACCGACGGCAGTAAATCGCTTCGCTCCAATCTCCAATATCGACACGGATTACTGGCTGGTGCCTGGCGAGGCTGTGGAAAGGCTCGCCGCGGATCCGTCGGCGCGACTGGTGCTGGATTTCGATTTGGCGTTGCTGTCACCCACTTCCTATGAACTGGAAACAGATGGCATGCGCCGCGAGTTTCCCGAACTGGGAAGCTGCAAGGCAGAAATAGAGCGCAGTGCCAATCGCATTCAAGTGGATTGCATCAAGCGCGGTGTGCGTCCGGAATTGGTTTCCGTTGAGCTGATTGGCGTGAGTGCAAGCCGTGTTGACAACCTGGGTCGCGCAAATCTCGCCGCGGACTGGATTGAGGCAATCGACCGTGAGCATTATGAGTTGACCCTGAACTCTCCTGATCTGGTAGACAGCTCTGCCGTGATGCTAACTGCCTATAATGTGGAACGTATTCTGCACAAGCAGTTGGTAACGAAAGGAATGTTAGGTGACAGTTTGTCAGCCTGCCCGTTACCAACAGACGCGCAGTTCGCCAGCCTGGAACGCTCAAACTGGAGTGATAAATCTCCGCACCAGGTAAGTTCCATAGCGGTAGAGCGCGGAGTGCGGGTGGAGGTGCTGGACTGGCGTACTGAAGTAAATAGAGCAGGCATTAGTCGTGCAGCAGCAAATGACGTAGTAACAAATGGCGTAGTAACAAATGAAGTAGTAACAAATGACGTAGTAACAAATAAAGTAGTAGGAAATAGCGTAGTAACCAGCAATGAAGCACCGACCCTGTTCCTGTTGCCAGGCCTCGGAGCCACTGTGCATTCCTACGATGAAGTGGCAGCGAAACTCGCGCAAAAATACAACGTAGTAGGCATGACGCGGCGCGGTGTCGGCGATTCCAGTAAACCGGATCATGGCTATGATATTGCACGGCTCAGTCAGGATGTGCTTGAGGTGTTGAACACACTTGGAATCGAAGCTCCCGTGCTGATAGGCCATTCAATTGCCGGCGAAGAGCTGAGTTATCTGGGTGTGCATTTCCCCGAGCGCTTTAGCGGGCTCGTGTATCTCGACGCCGCTTACGACCGTACGGACAGTATTGACAGGCGTTATCGCCAGCTGAATTCGATTTTTCCCGAGGCACCGCCCATTCACCCTGCGGAAGCTGTCTCCTATGCGGCGCTAAGCGCATATGCCGATCGAACAGGGCGTGTCTCCAACATCCCGGAAGGCGAGATTCTCGCCAGTTACGAACTCGATACCGGAAGGATCAAGCATAACGCGCTGTATCTGGACGCCATCATGATGGGCTTGCAAGCGCCAGACTATAAACGCATTCCGATTCCGGCATTGGGAATCTTCGCTGTGCCAGGCTCAGCGGCCGCTTTGATGGAAGCCTGGTACGACCAGAACAATCCCGTAGTGCAGGCATCACTGGCTGAATTATACGAGATGGAAAGAACACAAAAGCTGGACGCTATTACCCGTTTCGATAGTGAGATTCCGAACTCGATAGCGCTGCCACTGGAAAACGCAGATCACTGGATATTCCTTTCTCATAAAACGGAGGTGCTGGCAGCGATCGAGGAGTTTGTTGACGGATTGCGGTAACGTGCTTCGACGAGGCTACGTATCTGCATCGAGGTCTTGCGAGCAAAAACCAGCAACGAGAGGAACTTATGCGTACAACGCAAACGTGCTATGCAGTCTGCCTGATCTGCACTGTTACAGCAATTCTACTGCCGCCATCTGCATTGATGGCTCAAGTGCAGCCGGAATCCACAACATCAAATAGAAAAATCGAAGAAATTATTGTGTATGGCCGCCAGCCGGGCCCACCCATGTGGAAAGTTTCCCGGGGTGAGCATGTGCTCTGGCTGTTTGGCGTGCTGATACCGTTACCTGAAAATATGCAATGGGAATCTGACAAGGTGGCGGCTGTGATAGCGCAATCGCAGGAATACTTGTCGATTAAAATGCCCGAGCAGAGAATTCCGCTCAATCCGTTCAAACTAGTCAGGGCCTATCGTCTGGCTGTCAGTCTGACAATGAATCCCGGTGGTGCCACGCTCGCAGACGTGGTTCCGGAAAATATGTATGCGCGTTTCGCAGCTTTGCAAGCACAGTATCCGGTACGTGATTTCGAGAAAATGCGTCCGTACTTCGCGGCCGAAGCGCTGCACGGGAATGCGGTGCGCGCCAATCACTTGACCAACGATTCGAATGTGGAAAAACGCATTGAACGACTTATACGTCGGCATGGTGCAATCAAAAAGACAGAGATTCATTTCGGACCTGAATATCTCGATTATGAATTCCTGAAGTCAGAAGGAGATCGATTGCTTGATGATGCGTCCGGTACAGAGGAGCTTGTCTGCTTCGAGGCATCACTGGCGAGCATAGAGACTGATGTGGAGGGCATGAAGTACCGGGCCGATGCCTGGGCGCGCGGTTATGTTGATGAAATTCGTTACTACCAGGAGTATCCAGACCAGTATGGAGCCTGTTTGCAAGTTTTCAAAAGTATCGGCGACGTTCAGGCATTGATGCAGCAGACTGACGAGGAATGGATGGTGGCAGCAGAGCGCGCACTCGCCAATAATGTATCAACGTTTGCCGTGCTCCCCATGGACCAGTTAATAAAACCCGATGGGCTTTTGGAACAGCTTCGCGTCAGCGGTTATGCCATTGTTGAACCTTGATGTGTCAGATTGAGTCAATAAGCGGAAGGCGTTAGAGTGCAAGTACTGCCGATTTATGCTGCAATCCGCTTTCGCTTTGGGCAATTGGATTTTAATCATGTCTTCGATAAGAATAGCCACTTTACTGCTGTTGCTGATATTTGGAGCGCAAGCATCAATTGCGCAAGATGACGCTTTTGTTTTCTATTCAGATCTCGCCCGTGACTGGTATGAGGGTGGCAAGTATTTCAAATGGACCTCAACCACTGCAGACAATAATGCAGCGCAGGTAAATGTCTTTTACCGCACCTGGGGTGATGCGTCCAAGCCAAAACTCGTGTTGATTCATGGCTTCCCGAATTCCAGTTTTGATTTCTACAAGATGATTCCCTTTCTGGAAGCTGAGTATCACATCGCTGCCCTGGATTTCCCAGGCTCGGGATTTTCAGACAAGCCGCTTGCTGGTTACAACTACATGCTCGCTGAAAATGCGGAGATCGTGGACTATTTCGTGCGCGAGGTTGTTGGTTTTACCGATTTTGCACTCTTCACGCATGATCGCGGGGTAAGCATTGGCCTAGCGTTTCTGGGGAACTATCTCGACAATCCCGATCCTGGCTACAAAATCAATTATCATTTCCTGTCCAACAGCGGTATGTTTTTGCCGCTCGCCAATCTGAGTGCATTTCAGATCGCCTTGCTAGATGCCGAGGCCGGGCCGCGCATGATTGCAGCACGGGCCGCGCAACCGCGCGCAAGCACTGGTGCTCCTGAACCACTCGCCTATTCTGATATCACAGCGTTCAACGACGGCAATCAAGCTCTGCTCTATGTTGGCCGCTACCTGCTGGAACGGCAGGCGAATGAGACCCGCTGGCTGCAGAATCTGCCGCGTAGCCCCATACCGATTGCCTACCTGTGGGGATTAACTGACAGTGTCAATCCGATTCGAATTCCGAATTATGTGTGGGACACCTATCTCAATGATCGCGCCGCCGCCAGCAGCTTCTGGATTCTGCCAGGCGCCGGACATTACCCGCAGCTCGACAATCCGGAACAGGTCGCCAGGATAATTCGCATGGCACTTTCCGGACAGTTACCAGATCGTGCATCGGAAAATGAATTCATGCTGAGATATAGTAACGACAGGAAGGCTGAAGATGCGGTGTATGTCGGTCATTCGAAGATCGAGGAACTGGATTTTCCCAGCTCCATTAAATACACAGCTTCCGGATATCGTAGCGCAAACTAGTATAGTAGGCAGGTTATAAGCTGGCCCTGAACTGGAAACCGTGCCACCCGCAACAGAATTACTGCAGAGATGAGGAATCGAACATGAACGTCAGCAAATTGGTAGCAGCACTCGCCACCTGTTTCATCGGCACCGTTTGTTGGGGGCAGGCGCCCGCCACCTATCAGGTGCCAATAACCGAATACGGGCAACCCGATTTTCAGGGTGTCTGAGGTACCCGGTTCAGTACCATGCTGGAGCGCCCCGAAGGTGCGCCCCTTGTGATACCGGCGGAGCAGCAGGCTGGATTCGCGCAGATTGTGTATGAGCGTGGTGGTTTGGCGGGCAATACCGACCCGGATATTGATCTGTTCGGGCCGCAAACACTGGCCAGGGTAAAAGGTGAATATCGCACATCTGTGGTGGTGTACCCGGAGAATGGAGTGCTGCCCTATAACGAACTCGGTATACAAAAGTTTTCCTACTCCTACTTCAAAGGCGACTTTGATTTTGATCACCCGGAACAGCGACCCGGTGTGGAGCGTTGCATTGAAAGTTGGGGCTCGCCGCCAATGCGTGCTTTTCCCTATCAATTGTTTCACGGCATCGTGCAAACCAGAGACAAGATCGCGTTCGTCAGCGAGGAAAGCGTACCGCTGCGCGTGATTCACATGGACGGGCAAAGCCGACCGGATGCCATACGAACCTTTGAGGGGCATTCAATTGGTCATTGGGAGGGGCAGACGCTGGTAGTGGAAACCACTCATTACAGTGATACCAATTAAGCCCGTGCAACTATCAATCGACCTATGTTGATCAGCGCTGAGGCCCGTGTGACAGAACGCTTTACCCGCGTGTCAGAGACAGAGTTGTTCTACGAGTACACGGTCGATGATCCGGTCTACTATACCGAGCCATGGCGCGGCGAGTTTTCATTCACGCGCGAAGACAGAAGCCATATCTACGAGTATTCGTGTCATGAGGGTAATTACAGCATGGTAGGCGCGCTTCGAGGCGCAAGGGCCGAGAAAGCATTTGCTGCGAAGGGAAATAACTGAGGTAAACAGTGTTTCCTCACGATTTCCGTTGCAGCACTGCAGCTCGAGGTTCAAGTTCTGGGCCAGATTTGTTTGAGTTGGACATAAACAGCAATTGAATATACTGTTCGGGGTTGTTGAAGAACCAACACGGAACAATCGTAATGAGCAAGCAAAAGATGGCCGGAATCGCAACCGGGGTAGTATTTGTAGTCGGAGTGTTAGCATGGATGTTCACGGCTCCCTACCTGGGTAATGAGGGTCTTGCGCGTACACCGGGCATAATTCTTGGCGGCACGGCAACGCCTGCGTTGGCTGACTTCTCGACGCTTAATGGCAACGTACAGGGCCCTATGCTTATGAAGCAAAGCGGGTTCCCCCCATTCGTTAACTATTTGTCCTGGGTTGGCACTCCTGACGGCGTAATTTCGGCCACTCGTCCGGATGACGGTCTGTGGGCGCAACGCGTGCGTGACGATGGTGGTGATGGCTGGCTGCGCATAGGCGATGCCACTTTCAAGATGAAGGCTACCGAAATTCTTGATAGTCGGCGCCTCCCCATGATGGAACAGTGGGCTGCAAAAGCCGGCAGAACCCTGGATGAGCCACTTTACCCAGGATCAGAACTACTGCGCGAATGGGAGGTTTTCTTCTGGACGCCCAGACCCTGATCTCAGGGCATAGCCATCAAGTTATAAATATCACAGCGGGCGGAGTAATAGCACTCGGTTGTTAGACCGATTCCGCCAGCTGCCTGCCTTTACTCAGGAAATCCTGCCACAGCTCACCGTTGCACTGACTGGATTCAATGCGCACATTCAATTCAGTGGCGGCGATCTTGGCGCTGCAAGCACGCTGTTCGCTTTTGCTACCACAGCTTATTCGAATTTCTTAAGCAGAATGCTGCCCTGACCAACCCTACGCTGGACAACAGCCGGTGTTATAGCTAGCTTTATAGCACTTAAGAAAACCAATCAAATAGCCACCCACCAGATTCTAATTGGAGAGAAGCATGAACCAACGCCGGAATTTTCTGAAGTTTCTGGCAGCCAGCCCTCTGCTTACGAGCTATGCTGCTTTTGCTCAGGAAGTTGAAGAAACATTGGGTGAGCGCCTTACCAATCCGTCGGAAGTCATGAACGTATTTGAGATGGAGGCTATCGCACGGGAGAAAATTCCGCCGGCGCATCTGGGTTATCTGACAACAGGCGTCGACAGTGATCTTACACTCAGGGCGAATCGCGCGGGCTTCTCGCGCTTTCAGCTAAGACCAAGAAGGTTGGTTGATGTCAGTCGCCCTGATACGAGTGTGAATGTGTTGGGTACGCAAGCCAGTTCGCCAATTTTCCTCTGCCCGGTGGGAAGTCAGGGGGCATATCACGCCGAGGCCGAATTGGGTACGGCGAGGGCGGCCGCTGCGAAAGGTCATCATATGGTCTTGTCCACGCAGTCATCGACACCGATAGAAGCAGTTGTCGCAGAACGGGGTGCACCTATCTGGCATCAGCTTTATCCAACCAGCCGTTGGGAGTATACCGTTGCCATGTTGCAGAGAGCGGAGGCTGCGGGCTGCACTGCAGTATGTTTGACGGTCGATTTGGCGGGCGGCCGCAATACTGAAACTCAAACCTTACTCACCCGCGACGATGACCGCAATTGCGCTTCCTGCCATACCGGTCAATCCAAACCCATGTTTGCAGGCTTTGATATGCGCGGTGTCGGGCTCACCGATCCAGCCATGACCTGGAATGTGATTGGGCGCATGAAAGAAGTGACCAATATGAAAGTGCTCATCAAGGGTATTGAAGTGGGCGCCGATGCAGCTTTGGCCGTGCAGCATGGAGCCGATGGTATCTGGGTTTCCAATCATGGTGGCCGGGCAACAGATACTGGTCTTGGCACTATTGAGTGCCTGCCGGAAATAGTAACGGCCGTGAATGGCCGTATACCGATTGTGGTAGATGGCGGCTTTCGACGTGGCACAGATATATACAAAGCACTCGCCATGGGTGCCTCTGCGGTCGGTATCGGCAGGCCCTATTGTTTTGGACTGGGCGCGTTTGGTCAGGCGGGCGTAGAGCGGGTATTGGATATCCTTAACCGGGAATTGCTGATTGCCATGCAGGGCAGCGGTACTCCCACGATCGAATCAATCAATCCTGACTATGTGCTTGATGCAGGGTATAGAGTGGCACGGGGCAGGCTTGGGATAGAGATGATATAGCAATCACTGCCACCGGCTTATTGAGCTCGGCAGATTTTTTCGGAATCTAAATTAAAAGGGTAACAACCAACATGAAAAAAATAATCGGCTTTTCTGTTTCAATACTTGTCCTGCAACTGACTGTGCTGTGCAGTTCGGCATGGGCGGAAACTCTGCAAGGCAGCTGGAAGCTCATCGCTGCCGAAGATTTGCGTGACGACGGCACCGTGGCTCGAAACCCATGGGGGCTGAAGCCGATCGGAGCTATCATCGTGGAAGGTGGTTCGTGTTATGTGCAGATCATGTCGGGTGATGTCCCGAGCTTCCCCTCCACTGCATCGACAGTGGGCGAACAGATGATTGCCTCCCTGTTATCTTCATACATCGCCTACACCGGTCCCTGCACTTTCGATGATGCCGCGGGCACCACAACCATGACAGTAGAAGCGGCATGGCGCCCTGACTACGTTGGCACCTCACAAACCAGATTCTACCGGTTCGAAGGCAACACCTTGTTATATGGTCCAGCGCAAGGCTCCATTCGCGTCAGTGACGAGCGTCTGACCCGTCGCCTCACCCTCGTACGACCTTGAAAAAACTCTATACGACAGGCTGGTCTGATTACGAACTGATTGACGCTGGTGGAGGCAAGAAATTAGAGCGGTGGGGTGAAATCATTACGATTCGCCCTGAAATTCAGGCGTATTTCAAAGCGGGCAAGCCATTAGTAGAGTGGCTTAAAATAGCGCACTGGGAGTTTATCGAAACAGGTGCGCAAGCTGGCGTATGGAAACCAATTAAAAAAGATGCACCAGGTGCATGGTCTATTCAATATGGTGATCTTGTTTTCCAATTAAAACTGACCAAATTCAAGCACGTTGGTTTGTTTCCCGAACAGCGCACGAACTGGGATTTTATTCATGCGCATTTAATCCCCTCGGCAAAATTCATGAACCTGTTCGCATACACCGGGGCCGCTTCACTAGTGGCTAAAAAGACCGGCGCCGAAACCATACATGTAGATTCCGTCAAACAACTGCTTTCCTGGGCCAGTGAAAACATGGCAGCGTCCAGGCTCGATGCAATCAAATGGGTGCATGAGGACGCGCTGAAATTTGCTGCCAGAGAAGTGAACAGGGGCAATCAGTATGACGGAATTGTGATGGATCCTCCGGCATGGGGCATAGGAGCAAAAAAGAAAAAGTGGAAACTTGAAGACAAGCTTGATGAGCTTCTGCACAACGCTAAACAATTAATCAAGCAAAAAGGATTTTTGATTCTCAATACCTATTCGCCCAAGGTGGATGGAAAGACGGTGGCGCTGCTCGCCAAAAAGTATTTCGGCAATCGCAACTTTGAAGTCAGTGAATTGTGGATGCGAACCACAACCGGCAAAGAGTTGTACTACGGCAATGTATTGCGGGTTTATACAGCCTGACCGGCAACATAGGCAGAAGACCAGGCCCATTGGAAATTGAATCCACCCAGATGGCCGCTGACGTCCAGTACTTCGCCAATAAAATACAGGCCGCTTTGCTTTTTTGCCTCCATGGTCCTGGAGCTAATGCCATTGGTATCCACTCCGCCCAGGGTAACCTCTGCTGTTCGATAGCCTTCAGTCCCGGACGGCTTTGATGACCACCGATTGATTTGCTGTCCAATTGAGCGCAGTTGTTTGTCGGAAAATTCAAGCAAGGGTGTCTCTGCCTGTTGCGGCCACCACAGCGCCTGTAACTCAATTGTGATCGACTTGGCGATGCTCTGGCTGAGAAAGTTTTTTAGCTGGGTTTTTACCTTGTCGCGCTTGGCTTGTAGAAGCCATTCAGTGGCGTCGAATGCGGGCAACAGATTAATTTCAATTTCAGTCCCCTCACGCCAGTAATTGGAAATCTGCAGTACTGCCGGGCCACTGATGCCGCGATGTGTAAACAGTAGTTGTTCAGTAAACGCGCGTCCGTTGCAGCGAATCTCAACTTCAAGCGATGTGCCAGACAGGCGCTCGCACACTGGTTTCATGAAATCAGAAAACATGAAGGGTACCAAGCCACTGCGACGCTCGGTGACTTCAAGCTTGAACTGTTCAGCAATCTCGTAACCGATTGCGCTACCGCCGAGCGAGGGCACCGACAGTGCGCCACTGGCTACTACCAGTGAGTGGCATGTCAACTTTTGCGTTTGCTTCGGTTCACTTGCGCCATGGGTTATTTCAAGTTGATAGCGATTATTGTGCGCAGCAGATTCAATACTGGCAATCTGGTTTATCTCGCAATGAGTTCTGATTTCCACGCTGGACTGGGCACATTCCGCCTGCAACATGGCCACAATCTCTTTCGCTGAGTGCACACAAAACAATTGACCATGTTTGCGTTCTTCGTATTCAATCTGGTACCGCTCAACCAGGTCGATGAAATCCCATTGGCTATAAGCGCTCAATGCCGATTTACAAAAATGCGGATTGTTGGAAATAAAATTGTCCGCCGTCACGAATCGATTGGTGAAATTGCAACGGCCCCCGCCCGACATCAGGATTTTTTTGCCAATCTTGTTGGCTTTCTCCAGCACCAACACTCGACGCCCGCGGCTCGCTGCCGTTGTTGCACAGAACAGACCAGCAGCGCCTGCACCGAGGATGATTACGTCGTAGTTGGTTGGGGAAGGTCGATTCATTGTGTTTAAAACTATGTGTTTAAAACTATATGTTTAAAACTATATAGCAGTGAAATCTGCTTTTGACGCGGTTCCATGCTAGTCGATATAGGCATCGACACCACAGAGATCGCTATTTTTTCGGTTGGTGGCGCGCTCAGGAATCAATTGCAGGCAAGAGAATTTTAAGTAGGCCGTGCGACCGCTTCATCAGTACTACTTTACCAGAACGACTGGTTCAGAGAGTGCAGGGCTCTGTGCTGTGGTTTGCGCAGAAATCTGAATCAAAATCAGGCGCTGGTCTCCATGCGGTCGCGACCTTGTGTCTTCGCCACATATAGTGCCTGATCGGCGCGTTTCAATAAATCGTCAGCATTCTCACCTGCTCTGCGCTGGGCGAGTCCGGCTGAAATGGTAATGCCTGGAACAGGTCTGCCGCTGCCATCACATAACACTGTTTCCTGAATAGCCTTGCGCAGGCGTTCGCCGGCGACGATGCCACTTTGTAAATCAGTTTCAGGCAACAGCACGCAAATTTCTTCACCGCCGTACCTTGTGACCAAATCAATTGGCCGTACTTTCTTGACCAGAGTATCGGCGACGATACGCAGTGCTTTGTCGCCTTCTGCGTGGCCGTGTTTGTCATTGAATTTCTTGAAGTGATCGACATCGATCATGAGCGCGCAGAAAGGCAGTTCATCTTGCTCACTGCGTTGCAGGAGTCGCGGTAACATCTCGTCCAGCCAGCGGCGATTATAGACGCCGGTCAGGCCATCGGTCAGGGCTTGTTGTTCAAACTTCGATTGCAGATTCTCACTCAATACCAGAGAAATATTACTGGAGCGCATCCGCACAGAAAGCTGCATTAACAGATTCGTACAGAAAGCATGGGATGCGCGTGTTACGCGCCAGAAAGTCTCCTCGTCCACGTACAACAGCAACGTATCGCCGGTGGCTACGACGTGTGCGGATGCGGTACTGCCATCGATAACCGAGAGTTCGCCGACAGTTTGACCTTGACCTAATTCGGCCGCTTCCCGTCGATGTTCGTCATCAAGATAGATCTTCAATGAACCGCGTAGAACCAGAAACATGGTGCGATTGGACTGATTTTTCTCAAGCAACACTTCGCCATCGCTGAGATTGTGAACTTCGCAGTGCCGCAATAATTCCCAGATCGGATCCAGCAATACATCGCGAAAGACTTGAAACTGACTTAGTTGTTCGCGGGAGAATTTTTCTGGCGAAATCATGATAGTGTCATACCAGCGCTGCTTGCTTGCATCGATTTGAGTATGGGAAGAATAGTAAATATTGGGGTCAGAGTAAAACTACATTGGAAGGGCGGGATAAGGGAATGGTGCCCAGGGGCAGAATCGAACTGCCGACACGAGGATTTTCAGTCCTCTGCTCTACCGACTGAGCTACCTGGGCTTATTGGATCTACTGAGTTCGTGACCCTCAAAATCTCGGAAGGAACCTGAGAAATGTCACTTTTTGCGCAAGGCGCGTATTAAACATTTCCCCGGTTTGATAGTCAAGGCGAGCCCCGAATTTACTCGCTTTGCGGGACATAGCCCTCGGCGCGGTCGAATTTCTCATTGCTCAGGAACAGGTCCATTTGCTGCTGCAGGTATTTGCGGTGATCCGCAGTGGCCAGATTGAGGTGTTTTTCATTGATCAGCATAGTCTGGTGGGTCTGCCACTCGCTCCAGGCCTGTTGCGACACGGTTTCGTAGATCTGCTGACCTTTGGGTCCCGGGTAAGGCGGTTGCATCAGGCCGGGCAGTTGCTTCTGGTACTTCCGGCAGTTCACCATTCTCGGCATGTTCATTCCTCTTTATATACACGGTCCCATAGGGATCTACGCTAGATCGAGCCGAATCGCGATATTGGCGCTGACTCTCATCTGGACTTGCGCATGTTACAGGCTGGCGTGAGGCGTGCAAGCCCGTGATTGTATTGTATGGCTACGCTGGTATATTCGAGAGCGTGTCCGCTACCGCCTTGACTAAAATGGATGGATTTATGCAAGCCCAAACCAAATTTTCCCTGTTTTCCCTGTTATCACTATTAATACTTCCCGGGACCGTTTTCGCCCAGACCGGGGAAGTTACCTTTCATAAAGACATCGAACCGATTCTGCAACGCAGTTGCCAAAACTGCCATCGTGTCGGCGGTGGTGGCCCCATGCCATTGGTGACTTACGAGGAAGTGGCCCCGTTTGCCGGACTAATTGAATTCAAGACCGGTCTCAGGGATCGGGCCGGCGCGATGCCACCCTGGTATGTGGAGAAGAATGTCGGTATCCAGCATTTTAAGGAAGATCCATCGTTAAATGATGTGGAAATTGCCGCCATCTCTAGCTGGGCCCGCGGCGGAACCGTCAAGGGCGATCCCGCAGACGCTCCCGCACCGCTGGTGTTTGACGACAGCATCAAATGGAAGGCTGGTACTCCCGACCTTGTCGTCAAGTTGAATGAAGTGACTAAGCTGGCAGGTACTCCCGATTGGTGGGGCGAGATTGAAACAGTAGCGACGGGGATGACCGAAGACCGCTATGTAAAGTCCGTGGAAGTGGTTGAGGTGAATGACGTCGATATGACAAAAATGAGCGGTACGGTAGGTGGCCGCTATATTTTTCACCATATGTTATGGAGCACAGGTCAGCTGGATGAAGAAGGAAATTTACAGCGAGCCTTCACTAACCCGTGGCCCGTGCATGAAGTTGGCCGCAATGCAGACATATTCGATGACAAAGCCGGTCGCCTATTGAAGGCAGGCTCGGCGATTTATTCAGATTCTATCCATCTGCACTCCAACGGCCGCGACACTACTGCCCATCTCGAAGTTGGCTTCAGATTCCATGAGCAAGGCTATAAGCCGGAGTACAGCGATGGAATTGGCTTCGTTGGTAATGGTGTCGACATCAGCATCGTGCCAAACCAGGCCAATCAAGAATTACATGCCTACGGTATTCTGGAGCAGCACACGAAGATAATTTCCTTCGAGCCGCACTTGCACGCGCCAGGCGAACGTATGTGTCTGGAAGCAATCTGGGGACACCAGATCGAAACGCTGTCTTGTGTTGGTTATGACCACAACTGGGTGCGCAGCTATCAGTTTGAAGATTCTGCCGCGCCGTTATTGCCGAAGGGCACGATTGTGCATATCACCGGGTATATGAACAATACTGAGACGAATGCCAATATTCCGGATCCACGTAATTGGCAGGGATCCGGCAATCGTTCCGTACAGAACATGTTTATCGATCTGGGCATTCGGGTAGCGCTGACAGAGGAGCAGTTTCTGGCAGAAATGGCGGAACGTCGTCAAGTGCTGAACATGGGGCCGAATGACCACGTCATTGGTTGCCCTTTGTGCACGGCGTCACTGGTATCACCGACAAGTTCTGATTAACGTCCTGGTTTAGAGAGAGAAGAGAATCGTAATGCGACAACGTGACCACATACTCAAGCTTGGCTATAAAGCACTGGTTATTGGACTGGCTCTAATGTTGCTCGCGCCGGGTCTGCGGGCTGAAACATTTATGCAGGGTGAGCCAGTCTGGCCGGTATTTGAAGGCTGGCGTCCCAATGCGGATGGTTCATTCAACCTGATGTTTGGTTACATGAATGAGAATTGGGAAGAGGAGCATTTCGTAGCAGTTGGAGAGCATAATTTCTTTTCACCGGGAGATGGTGATCGCGGCCAACCTACTTTTTTTATGCCGCGGCGCAATCGCTTTACTTTTGAAGTTACGGTGCCTGCCGACTGGGGTGATCGGGAACTAGTCTGGACATTGAATATCAATGGCGTGGAGGCGAAAGCTTATGGGACGCTGAAACCGGACTACCTCGTTGACAATATAGTCATTGCATCGGAAACCGGTTCGCTGGGTATCGGCACCAGCAGTCCCGAATCTCGTTCCAATCAGCCACCGACAGTAGCAATGCAGGGTGATAGTGAGCGCGCCGTGAAAGTGGGGGAAGCGATTACCCTGCGCAGTCAACTGCAAGACGACGGCCTGCCGCGCTCGCGAGCGCGTGCAACTCGCAGTGAGGAAGATTTATTACGCGCCATGTTCCGGCCACCAGCCAAGCCTACGGTAAACAAGATTAATGCCTTGTTTCTCAGCTGGAATCTGTACCGGGGTGCGGGCGAGGTGATCTTTGATCCGCCCCAAACGAAAGTATGGGAAGACACCCGTACAGCGGCCAATTCACCCTGGGGTCAGCTCTGGTTGCCACCAGCAATTCCGGCTGACGGCATGATCGAAGTAACGGCCACATTTACCAAGCCTGGAACCTACGTGTTATGGGGGCGAGCTGATGATGGCGGGCTCTATGACGATAGTTATATAACAGTAAATGTTACTGAGTAGCGTTTGGAATCTCTGCTACTCATGTAACAGGCTGGACAACAGTTTTTTTACCGGTGCAGCCAGCCCTACTTCCAGAGAATGATCCAGCGGATACCACAGCCATCGATTCGAATCAGCAATGATGGAATCCTGAGCGCCGACCTTGATCCGCACCGGATTAATATCAAGGTGGTAATGGGAGAAGCTGTGGCGAAATTGCTTGAGCGCTTCGCGATTTTTCGTTGGCAGCACTATGTGATGAATTGAAGTCAGTTGCGGTGCATTCGCATCCTCAGTCTCTGGTAATGAATAGAGCGAACCCCAAATACCGCTTGCTGGTCGTTTCTCCAGCAACACTTCGGCGCGATTGTTCTGCAGTATAAACATGGTTACCGACTTCACTGGCAATATCTTGCGCGGCTTCTTGCCGGGATAGCTGGCAATTGAGTTCAACAGTAAAGCCTTACAGTCAGTTTGCAGCGGGCATTCGGTGCAGCGTGGCGAGCTGCGTGTACACACGGTTGCGCCAAGGTCCATAATCGCCTGTGTGAACTCACTGAAGCAATTCTTTGGAGTGAAGCTTTCTGCTATTTCCCATAACCGTTGTTTTACGGCAGTTTGTTCCGGGTAGTCCGCGATGGCGTGAAAACGGGTAAGCACGCGCTTGACATTGCCATCGAGAATTGGCGCGCGCACTCCCAGTGACAATGCGGCGATGGCACCGGCAGTCGATTGACCTATGCCGGCAAGAGTTTGGAGTTGCTCAACACTGGTCGGCAGCTCTCCTGCAAATTTATCACGAATTGTTTGAGCAGCCTTGTGCAGGTTGCGTGCTCGGGCGTAATAACCGAGCCCGGTCCAGAGATGCAGCACCTGGTCGGTGTCGGCTCGAGCGAGAGTTGCGACATCAGGAAAGCGTTGCATGAATCTAAGGTAGTAGGGAATTACAGTGCTGACCTGGGTTTGCTGCAACATGATTTCTGACACCCATACTCGATAAGGTGTCGGGTTGTCTTGCCAGGGCAGATCGTGGCGACCATGGTGGTCAAACCAGCGCAACAAGCGACTGGCAAAAGTCGAGTCGGGTTTCACTGTGGAGGACATGGTTGGTTGTGATAATTTAATTGAAGATATTGCGCAATAATCCGCGCGCGCCATCTTGCAGTTGTTCCGGCACCTGATCGTTCACCACATCATCCAATCTGCGTCGTACTTCATTGGTGCCCATCTGGATGAATATCTGACGCACTTCGGCGAAATCCGGGCGGCAATACTGGGTGACGTTATCCTGAAAAGCGGAACTGCAGCGCACCGGCCAGGATATGTCATGATAGCGCGGGCCGATCTGGATAGTTTGCACGAACGGTTCACCCAGTACGGTGAACAGCAAGTCGTAATCGAATGTTTCCGTTACTAAATCAAGGCCACCCGTGCCAGTGACATCGAAATTATCCATGCGCAATTTGACTTGCTGATTCTCGGTGATGCCATTTTCCAGCAGGATGTAGCCCGTGAGTCCCTGAAAACTGATGACGTCGGGCCACTGCTGGATAGCCTCGCCAGTAGTGCTCAATGCAGAAATAGCGGTAAAAACCTGTTTGATTACACCTATATCCACCGAGTTTCCGGTTACCGCGAATTGAGTAGTGCCGCTGAGCGAGCTGAGCAATTCACTGGTGGTGGTGCCGCGGGCATTGTAGTTCGCCTCTACATTGACTCTGCCGGCAACAAAATTTAGCCGTGGAATTGTCGGAGTTATTGTGCCGAGATCGAGCTGATTGATGGTTACCTGAGTCGTCAAGTCGCCATTTCCACCACGAGCATCGAGGCGCATGTTGCCAAGAATGGTTCCGTCGAATGCAGAGACAGGCTGGCTCTCGATATCGAACACGCCGTCTTCAAGATTGGTAAAGACAGTAATGTCATCAAAGCGCATGTCATTGGCAGTAATCGACTCTATCGAGATCGAGCCGAGCAAGTTGAAGGAATTGAGCAACTCAAGAGGTAGCGCTGTGGTTACCGGTTGCGCAGACGCGGCGTCAGGCGATTGATCAGGAGTCAGTGGCGTGGTATCTGCGTCATCAGCGTCATCAGCGTCATCAGCAATAGCAAGGTCTGGCGCAGGCTGATCTGCAACAGGCGCGGTCTCTGCAGTTGTCATGAACGGAGTAAGATTCAGTGTGTTGCTGGTGAACTCATAACTGATGCTCATTGGCTCAAAATCAGTAGCCAGTCGAATGTTGGCATCGGCCTGCATGGTCGTACTGCCGAGTGATGCTGTGAGCGCAGGTATAGTAATTTGCGATTGATCGCCGCTGAATGTCATTGCCAGCACAATCGGTGGCTGTGAGCTGACAGCAGGCAAATCTGTATCTGCGCTTGCGGGATTCAGTGTCTGTAACAGATCAGCGATGGCGAACTGATCGGATTCAATACTGCCTTCATACCGAAGCGTGTCGTTAAGTCCGGTAACAGTGATCTGTCCTTGCAACAACACCGGCGTCAGATTGTAATTTATGTCGCTTAGGTCAAGCGTGCCGGCAGATTGATTGAATGCAATGTTGCTACGCAAACCCATTGCCAGTGGTTCGCTTATGCCATTGTTCAGGAAGGTGAAATCCAGTTCCAGGGGAAAAATCTGGCCATCCAGATTCGCATTGCGAGCTTCCAGATTCAGATCATTGATGTTGTGGCGCGTGCCCGAGCTTAAATCCTGGATGTCGATACTGGCATTGTTGATCAGAATGCTTTCAAAAGAAGTGCGAATATTGCTGCGACTGCGCGAGTCTGCGGCAGTTGAAATTGTTGAAGCAGGTGATCCCGGTACAGAGCCGGCACTGTTATCGCCAGCGGTCGGTGCGGCCTGCAATTCCCAATTATTATTCGCTGCCGAATCCGTGAAATAATTGATATTCAAATCATCGGCGCGGAATTCCGATATCAATAATTCCCCTCGCAACAGCAGTCCTGGGTCTACCCTAAGCGCGATCTCTGAAGTTGATGCCAGTTCCTGGTGCAGCGCTGGATTGCGCAGGCGCACATCCTGTAGTGTGAGTCCGATGTAAGGCGAAAAGCGCAGGTTCAGATCGCCGGCAATAATCAGTTCATAGCCAGTACTGTCGAAAACGGCCAGTTCAATGGCGCCGCGGTACTGGTTCGGGTTCACCAGGAATATGAGGCCAACGAATGCCAGCACCAGCAAAATCGCGGCTATGAGTAGTACTCTGAGTAAATTCCTGATCATTATTGTAATGCTGGGCGGTTACTTGCAGGCTGATGAATTTTTAAAGTATTTGCCGATGGTTGAACGACTGCTGATCAAGTGTATCGGATTGGCGATTTAGTTGCACGGCAGGCGGAATGCGCCACGCGGCTTTCTTTGGCGGGGCGCGGGCATTATAATGCGAGCTATTGTGGTAACTAGCGTAGGAACTGATGTATGCGTACTAGTCCTATGTCAGTCCAGCCCTGATATTTATGTCAGCTACCTGCCATTTTATGCATAGGTTTTTATACATAAGCTTTTTAGACACAGAAAGAAGGACCGTCCATGACCAACTCGTCTCCGCGACAAGCCAGAGTTGAGCGCAATACCAAGGAAACCCAGATAACAGTTAGTGTGAATCTGGATGGCACGGGTAAACTGGAAGCAGATACTGGCTTGCCATTTCTCGACCATATGCTTGATCAGATCGCTCGCCATGGCCTTATCGATATCCATGTGAAAGCTGTTGGAGATCTGGCGATCGATGCCCATCACACTGTGGAAGACATAGGTATCACCTTCGGGCAGGCCTTCGAGAAGGCCCTGAATAAAACCGGTATCCGGCGTTATGGGCATGCATACGTGCCGCTTGATGAAGCACTGTCCCGAGTCGTCATCGATTTCTCGGGTCGGCCCGGACTGGAATATCATGTGCAGTTTGTGAAAGGCACAGTGGGCTCTTTCGACGTGGACCTGTTTCATGAGTTTTTCCAGGGTTTCGTTAATCATGCTCTCGCGACTCTGCACATTGATAATTTGCGCGGCAAGAATGCGCATCACCAGATTGAAACAATTTTCAAGGCATTTGGCAGAGCAGTGAGAATGGCGGTTGAACTTGATCCGCGTGCTCTCACAACCGTGCCTTCGACCAAGGGCGTGCTTTAGTTTCAATTCTGTAACTTCTCTCAACTCAGTCGGTATGTTTCACAGATGAGCAAGATTGCCGTCATTGACTATGGCATGGGAAATCTCCATTCCGTTGCGAAAGCAGTGGAGTATGTTGGTCGCGAGCTGGGCGAAATCACTGAAGTTATGGTGACAGCCGATGCCGAGAAAATTGCACAAGCAGATCGAGTGATTTTCCCGGGAGTAGGTGCTATTCGTGATTGCATGGCAGAAATATTGCGCTTGAATGTGGACGAAATTGTCGCCGATGCCATGAAATCAAAACCGGTGCTGGCGATATGCGTAGGCATGCAGGCATTAATGCAGCGTAGCGAAGAAAATCACGGCGTGGATTGCCTTGGCTTTTTGAATGGTGATGTGCGTTTTTTTGGTGACAAGTTAAAGGACGCCAGCGGAGCGCGCCTGAAAGTGCCACACATGGGCTGGAATAAAGTAAAGCAGACGCAGCCGCATCCCTTGTGGCGTGATGTACCCGATGAGAGCCGATTTTATTTTGTGCACAGCTATTACGTACATACTCAATCCTCACAAATGATTGCTGGCGTTACCAACTACGGCACAGATATCGTAGCGGCACTGGCAGACAACAATATCTTCGCTGTGCAATTCCATCCAGAGAAAAGTCAAACCGCTGGCCTGACCCTGCTGCGAAATTTCCTGCAATGGGATGGAGCGCTTTAAAATGCCGCATAAAATCGAGAAGAGAAAAAGTCAATGCTAGTGATACCGGCAATAGATTTGAAAGACGGACAATGTGTGCGATTACGCCAGGGGCGCATGCAGGACTCCACAGTATTTTCCGAAGACCCGGTGAATATGGCCGGTATCTGGCAGGCGCAGGGCGCGCGGCGCCTGCACATCGTCGATTTAAATGGAGCCTTTGCCGGCACCCCAGTGAATGCAGAAATCGTTACTGCAATAGCTGCCCGCTATCCCGCCTTGCCGATACAGATTGGCGGCGGCATTCGCAGCCTTGAGAATATTGAATTCTATCTGAGCGCCGGCGTTAAGTTTGTCATTATAGGCACGCTCGCCGTTAAACAACCTGAGTTCGTTCGCGAGGCCTGTGCTGCATTTCCAGGGCAGGTAATAGTCGGTCTCGATGCCATAGATGGATTGGTAGCTACAGATGGTTGGGCAGCTGTGTCGGAAATCACGGCAGTTTCGCTGGTGGAAAAATTCGCCGATTATGGCGTCGAAGCAATCGTGTACACCGATATCGCCCGTGACGGCATGATGAAGGGCGTAAACCTGAAGGCTACAATTGAACTTGCTCAGGGATCACCTATTCCAATTATTGCCTCTGGCGGCATCAGCAAACTGGCAGATATTGCGGCGCTGCGCGAATCGGCAGAGACTGAAACAGGCGCTGGCATCATGGGCGTGATTACAGGCAGGGCCATCTATGAAGGCATGATAGATCTGGCCCAGGCGCAACAGTTGTGTGATGAGGCAGGTGCCTGATGGGATTGGCCAAGCGCATCATACCTTGTCTGGACTGCGATAATGGACGCGTCGTTAAAGGCGTTAAGTTTGTCGACATTCGTGATGCCGGAGATCCGGTGGAAATTGCCAAACGTTATTGCGATGCCGGCGCTGACGAGATCACTTTTCTGGACATTACGGCCAGTCACGAAGACCGGGCCACCACCATACATACTGTTGAGGCGATTGCGGGTCAAGTATTCATACCACTAACGGTGGGTGGTGGTATTCGCACGCTGGATGACATTCGCACCATGTTAAATGCTGGAGCGGACAAGGTCGCCATCAACACGGCCGCCGTGCAAAACCCTGAATTCGTCCGCCAGGCAGCAGAACGCTTCGGCTCACAATGCATTGTGGTTGCGGTTGATGCAAAACAGGTATCAGCACTGGATGCAGCTCCGCGCTGGGAAATCTTTACTCACGGCGGGCGCAAAGCCACTGGTATAGACGCCATCGAGTGGGTGAAGAAGATGGTGGCATTCGGTGCCGGTGAAATCTTGCTGACCAGCATGGATCGGGATGGTACCAAGACAGGGTTTGATTTGGCGCTGAACAAGGCGGTCAGCAGCGCAGTGCAGGTGCCAATAATTGCTTCTGGAGGAGTGGGAAATCTGCAACACCTCGTTGAAGGTGTGCTCGAAGGTGAAGTTGACGCTGTACTGGCCGCCAGCATATTTCACTTCGGCGAATACTCTGTGCAGGAAGCGAAGGAATATATGCAGGCGCGGGGAATCGAAGTCAGGCTCTGATCAATCTATCAGCAAACCCGCCCGCTAGTTGTCGCGCTGTGCAAATGATCCGCTGTTGGTCGCAGGCCGCGCTGGTTTGAAGGCGTTAATACCTTTAAGTACATTCAGCGCTTCATTCAACGGATAGTCATTCACTAACACTTCTTCTGCGGAAATCAGCGCCTGTGCCACTTCATCGGTGATCTCAGCATCGCCGTTCCCATTCTCCAGGTGTCCCTGCAAGTCAGATTCATTATATTGGGCAACATCTCTCGAACGGCGCGTGACAAATGCTTCATCAACGACAATATCCGGCATGATGCCCTGGGCCTGAATCGAGCGACCGCTGGGCGTATAATACAAAGAAGTAGTGAGCTTGATGGCGCGCTTTTCATCCAGTGGCAGCACAGTTTGCACCGATCCTTTGCCGAAGCTGCGGGTTCCCATGATGATGGCGCGACCGTGGTCTTGCAGCGCGCCAGCGACGATTTCCGATGCCGATGCTGAGCCACCGTTGATCAGTACCACCAGAGGCACATCATTGGAGACATTCTGTGGCGTCGCCATAAACTCCATATCACCTTCCTGCAGGCGACCCTTCGTATACACGATGCGACCCTCACTGACGAAGGCATCAACGACACCCACGGCTGCTTGCAATACGCCACCTGGGTTGTTTCGCAAATCGAGCACTATGCCTTTCAGGTTGGCATTGTCTGTCTGCAGTTTCTGAATTTCTTTTTCAAGTTCCTCGCCGGTGTTTACTCTGAATACCGAGATGCGCACATAGGCATAGTCTGGTTCAAGGATGCGGCTGCGTACGCTGTTGATGGCGATTACTTCACGCACAATAGTCAGGTCAAACGGTTCCTGTCCTTCACGTGCGATGGTGATTGTGACTTCTGAGCCTGGTTCACCGCGCATCATATTGGCCGCTTCGTCTGGCGACATTTCCCGCAAAGGCTTGTTATTGATTTCAATGATCAGATCTCCGGCCTGAATGCCGGCGCGCGCTGCGGGGGAATCATCAATCGGACTGATTACGCGGATATAGCCATCTTGTCGACCAACTTCGATGCCGAGACCGCCGAATTCTCCCGTGGTAGTTTCCTGCAACAAGTCGTAGTCAGCGCCTGACATGTAGGCTGAATGCGGGTCCAGTCCTGCCAGCATGCCGCGAATCGCATTTTCCAAAAGCGTGACATCGTCGATTTCTTCGACGTAAGACATGCGAATGCGGTCCAACGCTTCGGTGAACATACGCACTTCATTCAGCGGTAATTGCGGAGCAGCAGTTGGCGGCTCAGATTGCGCGAATGCAATTGACGAGCCCAACAAGCTGCTGAGCAGCATCGTGGAGAGGAGGCGGCAGTGACGGCCATGAAATAATGTCATAAATGGATCCTGCTAATACATATATATAGTCTTACGTATCGGCATATAGTTTCAGTTTATCGGAGAATTGGCAAATTCTATTCATCGCGGCATTATCCAGTCAGCAGGGTCTTGTGGCATACCGTGATAGCGAATTTCAAAGAATGGAGCATAGTCATTGTTCTCGCCTGGATTACTTGAGGTGGCGATGACGTCGCCAGAGACCACCTGCTCGCTCGCGGTTTTTGCCAGGGCCTGGTTATTACCGTACAAGCTCATATAGCCCGCGCCATGATCGACGATAACAAGCAGTCCGGCACCGCGTAACCAATCCGCGAACACCACGCGACCTGCATGCACTGCTTGCGCCGGACTGCCTTCCGGCGCCGCAATCGAAATGCCCCTGCGTGCAAGATTGCCCTCGCCATAACGCGCTCCGAAATTCTGGACTATGGTGCCTGCGAGAGGCAGCGACAGTTGGCCGCGACGGGACGCGAACGGTGCAGTCGCAGTCGCCGCCGGTATGTTTTCGATGGCACGATCGATCTCTTCTATTAATTGTTGCAACTGCTGCTGATCGATCTGCATTTGCTCCAGCTCTGCATTGCGTGCCGAGATGGAAGCCTGCAATTCTGACAGGGCCAATTGTCTGATTTGTTTGCCGCGCTCGAGCGCGGCTAATTGAGACTCCAGTTCAATTTGTTGTCTGGATAATTCGTCAATGCCAGCCTGCAATTCGATATTGGTGTTTGCAATGGCTACGATAGTCGTCTCGAATTGTTGCAGTGCTGCAATTTGAGCAGTGGAGTACACACTATAGTAGTGAAGCATGCGCGCATTCTTGCTCAGATCTTGCTGATTAAGCAGTAATTTCAGCAGGCTCTGGTCGCCGTTCATGTAGGCAGCGCGCAGCAGGCTTCGCAACAGTTCGTTGTTCTCGCTCTTCACCGCTTCCAGCGCGGTTATTTCCAACTTTAATTTGTCTTGCACAGCCAGTGTGCGCGTCAACTCATTGCGCACCGCAGCGATGTTGCTACTAAACTCATTGATGCGGCGCTCTGCTTCGCGCAGATTATTCACCTCGACGGAATAGCTGGCGTTGGCATCATTAAGCCAGGTTTGAATGACGGTGATGGCACTGGTGACAGCTTCCAGCTCAGCTTGAGGTAGCGGATTCGCTTCGGCCGCGAATGACCGGGACAGAGCAAATCCTGGCAATTGGCTAAAAGTGCAAGCAACTGCGACTGCGAATGCAATGGTAACTGATGGCAGCGCTGCGGTTGATATGCTTGTGTTCAACCTGTACATCTGTGATATCTGGCGCTGGGCATCAAGCCTGATTGGCAGTTTGCATTCGCGAATTATTCCCTTCCAATAAAATCCTGCCAGTCATCTCTGCAGGCACCGGGATATCCAGCAAATTCAGCAGCGTTGGAGCGATGTCACACAAGCTGCCAGGGCCGGAAAAATGACGTTGCCTGGTGCCCACATAAACCAGCGGTACTGGGCCATTGGTGTGGGAAGTCAATGGCTGGTTCGTGGCAGGATCCAGCATCTGTTCGACATTGCCGTGATCAGCCGTGATCAACAATTCGCCTGCGCTTGCAGTGATTGCCGCTACGATTCGTCCGAGACAAATATCCAGCGCTTCCACAGCCTTCACTGCGGCTGCGAAATCGCCGGTGTGCCCGACCATATCGCCATTGGCATAGTTGCAAATGATTGCATCGTATTTGCCAGAGGCAATTGCATCGACCAGTTTGTCAGTCACTTCAAATGCAGACATCTCCGGCTTGAGATCATATGTCTTGACCTGTGGTGAGGGCACTAATATGCGCGCTTCATTCTCGAAAGGTTCTTCGCGTCCGCCGTTGAAGAAGAAGGTGACGTGCGCATACTTTTCAGTTTCAGCAATGCGCAGCTGGGTCTTGCCCAGTCTTGCCAGATAAGCGCCCATGACATTTTCCAGGGGCTGCGGTGGATAGGCGCAACTGGCTGTTAAGTCTTTTGCATATTCGGTGAGCGTGACAAACTCGGCCAACCTGGGGCGAACTTTGCGAGTGAAGCCATCGAATGTGTAGCTCACGAATGCGCGTGTAATCTCGCGGGCACGATCGCTGCGAAAATTCATGAAGATCACGACATCGTCGTCACTGACGATGGCATTGCTATCGGATGAGTTGCTGATTGCGGTGGCTTGCACAAACTCATCATCTTCATTGCGCGCGTAGGCCGCTGCCAATGCCGTGCTTACATCCCCATAACAAAATGCTGCCTTGCCTTCGCTCAATAATTCATAAGCGGGTTGTACTCGCTCCCAGCGATTGTCGCGATCCATGGCGAAGAAGCGACCGCATATTGATGCGACGCGACCTTTGCCGGATTGTCGCAATAATGTCTCTGCCATCTGCAATGACACCAGCGCGCTGCGCGGAGGAGTGTCGCGACCGTCGAGAAATGCATGCAGATACAGATGTTGAATATTGCGCGCCAGAGCGAGTTCGAGCAGAGCCATGATCTGGTCTTCATGACTGTGAATGCCACCGGGAGACAGCAAACCAAAAACATGCAGTGCCTTGTTGGTCTTTACTGCCTTGTCGATGGCATTGGTGAGAGTGGGGTTCGTGACAAACCCGCCATCTGCAATGTCCTTGTCGATTCGGGTCAGGCTCTGGTAGACCACGCGCCCGGCACCCAAATTCATATGGCCGACTTCGGAATTACCCATCTGATCTGGCGGTAGTCCGACCGCGAGGCCAGAAGTATCGATCAGTGTGTGTGGCCGTTCAGCCCACAGTGAATCCCATACCGGGCTGTAGGCTGCATGTATGGCATTGCTGTCTGTAGCTTCTCGATAGCCCCAGCCGTCGAGTATGAGGAGCATGGCAGTTTTCTTGGCGGTCACGGCGAAATCCTGATCGAATTCAAAAAGAGCTTGTTAGCAAAAAGAGGGGGCCATTATCCCCGATAGACAACGGCATGGCGAGGGCAGAGCGAGTTTGCCGCCCCTGCAGGTTGTTTGTTCTTCTTTCACCAAGGTGAGACGTGTATACTGCTCGCCTTTTATCGGGCCAGACGGCCTGTTCGCGACTGCTCGCGAACGCGACACAGATTTTATTATGGTGCAATTTCTCGATTTTTTAGGTAATCACCTCGTGCTTACCGGCATGTGGATTGTCGCAGTGATCGCTATTATTGCGTATCACCAACGCACCTCGGGTAAAGCAGTAGGGCCAGCGGGAGCAGTCTCTTTAATCAATCGCCGTGACGCCATTGTGGTAGATGTGCGGGAAAAGAAGGAATTTGATTCGGGTCATATCGTGGATTCAATTAACATTCCGATGGTGAAGCTGAGCCAGCGCATAACGGAATTACAGAAGCACAAGGACAAACCCATCGTGGTTGTGTGCAAATTGGGGCAGCAATCGGCCGATGCGGCCAAGACGCTGCAAGCAGCAGGCTATGCTGAAGTGTTCAAACTGGCTGGTGGCCTCACAGAATGGAAGGCCCAATCAATGCCTCTTGTGCAGAAATAAACAGATTTTATAGAAAAATAGTGAGTAACTAAGGACTTCCCATGGCAGAAAATGACACAAACGACCAAGCTGCCCCAGCGCCCGCCGGCGGTGGCCAGGCTACAGGCCCTCAATTTGCAATTCAGCGAGTGTATTTGAAAGATGCGTCTTTTGAGTCACCGCGCAGTCCGGTTGTATTCCAGAACAAATGGGCACCGCGAATCAATTTCGATATCAAGACCCGCACCGAAAAGATTCAGGACGATGTTTACGAAGTGGTGTTGGTGCTGACCGCAGAAGCACAACTGGAGGAGAAGGCTGCATTTCTGGTAGAGGTGCATCAGGCTGGCATTTTCACCATGAAAGACTTCGATGCAGTACAGTTAGAGCAATTACTGGCCACTGTGTGCCCGACAATCCTGTTTCCTTACGCCCGTGAAACGATCGACACTTTTGTGGTGAAAGGCAGTTTCCCGGCGCTGATGCTGTCTCCGATTAATTTCGATATGCTGTACGCGCAGCAGAAGCAGCAACGGCTAGAGCAAGCAAATGGCGCCAATGGCGCTGCCGCGAATCCAATCCCCGCACCATAACCCGTTCACTAGTTTCCGTTTATGAAGCCGAGCTGACGCCAGGCTTCATAAACGACGACTGCAACAGCGTTTGCCAGATTCAGGCTCCGACTATGCTGCTGCATAGGAATGCGCAGCAATTGTGCAGATCCCAGCTCTGCACGCACCGCATCAGGTAGCCCACGAGATTCGGGGCCAAATACCAAATAGTCATCAGCTTGATAGTTTATCTCGGTGTAAAGGCGCGTAGCTTTGGTACTGACTCCGAATAAGCGCCCGCCATTAATGCTGGTTTTGAAATCCAGCCAATCCTCGTAAACCTCCATCCCAGCAAATTCATGGTAGTCGAGACCGGCGCGACGCATCTTCTTGTCATCCAGGGTAAATCCGAATGGTTTGATCAAATGCAATCGAGAACCAGAGTTGGCTGTCAATCGAATGATATTTCCGGTGTTTTGAGGTATTTCAGGTTCAAAAAGAACGATATTGATCAAAATTTAGCCATCTAATGTGAACGTCGTAGATATAAATACGACTGTTTTAGCCTGCTAAAAATCCAGAAATAAGCAATTTATTTCTTCCCGGCTTCGACCCATCTGCGTTTTATCAGCAGATCACGTTAAAAATGGGTAATCATACTTACCCTAATTAATCCCGATAGCAGATTGATTTTGTTTTAGAATTTAGTGGGTTAAACGATATCAGTTTACAAGTTCCCTTAAGTTTTGCCAGCCGGCCTGCGCAAGACTCGATTTATGACCCCTTAGTGAAAGGGATTTGCAGGAAACAGAATCTAATCTGGATTCAACCAAAGGTATTAAAACGGACGAGCGATGATGCAGTTTTTCAAGAAGAAAGCAAAGTCTTCGAGTCGCGTTGGGGTCTTCGTTGCCGGAGACAAACTGGCAATCTCCCATGTCGCGGATCATGATGGCGCGCCTTATTTGCTCGATTGTGAACGCATCGTTCTGCCATCTGAAAAAGATCTGGGCAAGGTGTTGGCGAAGACCGTGAAAGAAATGGGTCTGGAAGGCAAGCAGTGTAGTTTTGTGCTGAGCCGCAAAGATTACAATCTGCATCTGGTCGAAGCACCGGAAGTTCAGCAAGATGAGTTGCGAGCCGCAGTGCGCTGGAAGATCAAAGATCTGTTGGACATGAAAGTTGATGAAGCGGCGATCGATGTGTTCGAAGTTCCAGAAGACGCCTATCGAGGCCGCAAGATGGTGTATGTAGTTGCGGCGCACAAAACACGAATTCAGCAAATAGTGGATCTGATTGCCGAAAGCGGCATGGAATTAGCGGTAATCGATATACCCGAATTAGTGATGCATAACCTCGCGCGTTATTACATTGCCGATGAGTCCGGGGTTGCATTCATGGATCTGCGGCGTGCAGGCAGTACGATGAACATCAGTTGTAAAGGCGAGTTGTATTTGACCAGACGGATCAATACCTAGCTCGATCCAGATGTCATGCAGACACCAGAATGGGAAGGTTTGCGCGAAAGACTTGTACTAGAGGTGCAACGCTCGCTTGATTATTACGAAAGCCAGATGGGCAAGAATCCAATTACGCGAATCGTAATTTCGCAGCGGCAATACGATACGCAAGCGATGGTGAGTGCTTTGAATGGCATGCTCTCGGCAGAAGTAACAGCGCTTGATTTATCCCATGTGCTGGATGGCGATGTGGAGTTGAATCCCGAAGCACAGCAAATTTGCATGTCTGCTATTGGCGCCACACTTCGTGTTGGCAAAAAGAAATCCGGCTCTCAGGCTGGTGCGCAGGAAGCTACCTGATGGAACAGCAAATAAATCTTTATTTACCGGAATTCAAGGTCAAGAAAGATCCTTTGACCACATTGGTGATGGGGCAAATTCTGGGCGGCGTGGTCGCGGTTATGGTTTTGGTCAGTGGGTATCAACTATTAACGCGCTGGCAGCTGAATGCGGACCTTGCGCAGTTGCAGGCAACCCTGCAAGAAGAAACCCGGAAAACTGGCGAGCTGGATGCATTGTTGATCGGGCGTTCGGAAAACACAGAGTTAACTAAGCAACTGGAGGAGGCAGAAGACACATTATTGTCGCGTCGCCAAATCAAAGGCTTTCTCAATGAAACGCAATTAGGCAATGTGATCGGATTTTCCGAATTTTTTAAAGACCTGTCGCGAGCCACGATTGATGGGTTGAGTTTAACTGAATTTACACTCAGCAATGGCGGTGAAAACGTGACTCTAAGTGGGCTAGCGCTGGATTCTGCCATGGTGCCTCGTTATGTAAGCAATCTCAAAGCAGCTGAAAGCTCGCTTCGCAATAAGCATTTCAGCCCCAGCATTAGCCGAGATAGTGCCAGTGCCCAGTATTTTTCATTCTCGATGAGTTCGACCAATGAATGAACGCCTGAAGGAACAACTGAATGCGGCGATCGGAAAAATCGAAACGAGCAAACAGTCTGAAAAGTTGTTGGTTATGTTTATATTGCTGGCAGGACTGGTGCTTGGCTATTTGTCGGTGGCTTATGATCCATTGAGCGCACAGAAAACTTAGTTAAGTGCACAGCATTATCACTGCAGTACAAGGCATCAAGACTGACCTTGGTATTACGAAGGCCCTCAATGGGATTTTGGAAGTGAGTCAGACCGGCTCCTACACGCTGATGGTTACCAACTATGGAACCGATGCGACCACCGGTGGCGCCGGGGGCACCATTGTCGTGACAGATGTGCAGCCAGCGGGTGTAACCTTTAATAACGCTTCAGGAACGGGGTGGTCATGCAGCGTTGGACCACTCAACTGTACCTATGCGGGAGTTTTAGGCGTTGGCACCAGCACAACCATAACACTCAATGTGACCGTTACCGGCATTGTCGGACAGAATGTAACAAATACGGCGAGTGTTGCGCCTGGCACGTTTAACTTCGACGCGAACTCTGGCGACAATTCTGGCAACAGTATTACGACTATTGTGGCGCCTCCAGTTGCTTCCCAGGAAAAATTCCTGATTTCAGTGTCGGTACCTGGCAATAGCACCCAGATTGGTGGTCTCGCCGCTTTCGAGAATCACGACTATATAGTCTTCGACCCGCAGACTGATGTCGGGACCATGTTCTTTGACAACAGTGTCCTCGGCTACAACGTAAAAGATGCCGATGCGGTGCATCTGTACAAGAATGGCCATATCGCAATATCTGCAGATATCGCTGCCAGTGCCGTTGGATCCAACGTGCTTGTGTTCGAACCAGAAGACATTGTGGTTTGGGATCCAATACTTGGCACTGCCACAATGTTGTTCGATGGTTCAGCTATATTCACCGGACCCATCACAGCTAACCATAATGTCGATGCGGTATACGTTAAGGACAATGGCAGAATCGTGTTGTCGACGGCTGGACCTGCGACCATTTCCTGGAATGCGGGGGCAAACACGCTGAGTTTCAATCAAGGCGACATCATTGAGTACAATCCGGTAAATGGTTCGGCAACGATGCTGATCGATGCCTCCGATGCGAATATTTTTGGGGCGGAAGTGCAGGTCAATGGACTATACATACGTGTGGATGCTACTGATCCCGACCTCAATAAACTGGTATATGTGCTATCGGTGAATGCCAACTCGACGATCGGTGTGTGTGCCCTTTGCGGTCCTGCGACCGGTACGGCATTTACGCCCGACGATATTGTGGAGATCGACTTGTCCGGCGCAAACCCGGTTACCAAAAATCTGTTTGTGGGGGACGTAGCATTAGGCATATTTGAGCCCGCTGACAATAATCGGGAAATTGATGCCATCCACGTTATCGAAGATGGATATATGGGGCACTTCTCAATTTCGCAATCCCAGGCCGGCAGCACCTGTCAGGCAGGCAAGATTACCATTCGCAAGCACAATGGCCTCTCCCACAATACTGATCTGGATTATGCGGGAACAATTCGGATTACTACGGGTATTAATCAAGGCGACTGGTCGCTCGCAGTTGGTAATGGCACCTTGAATAATGGTTCCTCCAATGACGGTGCGGCAACCTATACCTTCGTGCCAGCGGACAACGGCGCCGTCACACTGTCGCTCGCGCAAACTACGGTGAGCACTATCAATGTCAATGTCACCAATGGCATCACTCGGGAGGGCAATTCGGAAGATCCGAATTTTGTCTATAACAATGTGATCACCAACGTCACTTATCGGGACGAGTGGAGCGCAGCCAGTTTTACCAATAACAATGGCTCAACATTCTGGAATGGTAACTGGATTGAAAACGATGTGGAGGGTGTTGGACCTTCTGCAGGCAATATCCTGGTTAATGCAGGCAAACTGGAAATCGCTTCAACAGTTGCCAACCCGACTCCGGATCTTGCCCGCAAGGCCAATCTGAGTCTGTTCTCGGTAACGCAAAACGTTTTCCTGAATTTTCAATACGCTTACCAGTTCCTGAATTCAGGCAGTGACATACTCATCGTTGAGGCCAGGCCCACTGGCGGCGCCTGGACCACCGCACGCACCTTCAGCGGTATTGGCGGCACGAATCTTACTTTGCAATCAGAAAGTCTGAATCTAACGACATTGCTGAGCTCCCCCGTGTGGACTGCTAATACCGAGATACGCTTCCGCATTACAGGCGGTTATACCGGAACCAGTCGTATGTTTTTCGACAATATTGAAATTGCAACCGGCACAACTGATTGCGGCATCGGCTCGATCCAACACTATGAGATTCGTATTGATGGCCAAACCGGAACATCAGCATTGCAAGTGCCGGGTATTGCCTGTGTCGGTTCGGTGGTGACGATTACCGGGCATGACCTCAATAATTTCCCTTCTGCCTCGGGCGAATCAATTACTCTGAATACCAGCACCAACAAAGGTGATTGGACCCTGACCTCTGGCAATGGCGCATTCAACAACGGTGCACTCGGTGATGGTATCGCCACTTACAACTTTGCGCCGGGCGAGCAGGCTGCCACTTTCATGTTCAACTACACCAATCCAACGACTAATCCTGAAGTCGTGAATATAAATATGAGTAGCAGCTATGTGGTAAATGCGTCAGAAGATCCGTCGCTGGCGGTGCAGCAAGCGGGTTTGCTGTTCTATAACAAAACTGCCAGCCAGCCGGTCAACGTGTCGCCAATTCCGTTCCAGATTGCTGGCAAGAATTCCAATGTGAATCCAGATCTGCGACTTATTACCATCGAAGCTGTTCGTACCAGTGACAATAACCCACTGGCATGCGCTCCACTCTTCAATGCCGGTAACACCCTATCCCTGGGATTTGCGGCAGAGTGTCTGGACCCCGGGGTGTGCTCAGCCTCTCTCAGCAATCAAATGACAATTAACGGCACAACGATGACGCCGGCACCGACCAATGGTGGAGCGGGAACGTCCGCATCGTATGTTCCTATCAACATCCTTATGGTCGATCAAGGTGCAGGGCGTGTTGGCGGAAATCTGGTATTTAATTACGCCGATGCCGGGCAGGTTGAGATGCACGCGCAATTCAATATTCCACTGAACAACAATCCGGGCGGGACACTCTCCGGCAATCTAATCAGGGGCAGCAGTCTGCCGTTTATCGTTCGCCCCTTCGGTTTTGATATTGATTTCTCGGACGACAGGTCGACTAACGGCACCGGCGCAGCAGCCGTTTCCTATGCTGCTGATGCTACAGATGCCGATGACTTTGCGAGGGCCGGGCAAGCATTTAACACTACCTTGACCGCAGTCACCTGGCAGCAGGGCGATGACGCCAACAATGATGGTATTCCAGATGCGGCGGCGAGCCTGGGCGACAACAGTACCACGCCAAATTATGGCAACGAATCAACCAAAGATAATTACGATGTGTTGGTCAGTCTGGACAGTGTGGTTGCGCCTGCCATTTCGAATCCGGCCAGTGCCTTGTCGGATTCGGTGTTTGGTACATTTACCAATGGTGTGCAGACGAAGTCGATGGTCTTCAACGAAGTCGGCATCATTAACTTGTCTGCGCAGCTTATCCAGCCAGGTAGTGAACTTGCTCCCGTCACCAGAACGTTCATGGGCACCACCAGCAACGTATTCGGCAATGTCAAGAACGTCGGCCGGTTCACTCCCTTCCAATATGTCGTTTCTGGAGGCTCCATCGTTCCGCGCCCTCTGGCTGTGGCGCAATCGATGTGCATTAACAAAACTCCCACCTTTACCTACATGGGAGAGGAATTCGGATTAAGCGGAATGTTTGAAGCTCAGAACATGGCCGGGGTAAAGACGGCGAACTATGTTGATGGCTTCGTGAAACTACCGGCATTGAATAACACCACTTATTTTTCTGCGTTTGTGCCGATAGCGGGACCGGATACTGTTCTCTCCAGCAGGCTAGCGTTGGGAGCCAGCGCTCCTCTGGTTACCTGGCCCGCGAGCGGCGCTGACATGGGGACGCGGGGGAGGGGCACCCTGTCTGGCAATCTGAAATTTGCGCGGCAAGCCAGTGGTGTTGAGGACGGGCCCTACTCGGCTTTGAACATCGGCGTCAATGTGTCCGACAGTGATTCGATAGCAGTTGTCCTGGATGTCAATCTGGATGATCTATTGCTCAATGATACCAAGCTGGTGGCAGCATCAAATTTCCGCTATGGGCGCCTGCTGGTCGACAATGCTTATGGTCCGGAAACTGAACCCCTGAATATTCCATTAAGGGTTGAATACTTCGATGGCACACGCTTCATCAACAACACTGATGACAGCTGTACTACGCTGCTTTACGATGCGCCCCAGGCAGATCCGGCGCAGAGGAGCTTGTTCTTTGTGCCCCTTTCCTATCAGGAGAATCTGGCTAATCTCGAGACTGAAATTGAAACGGCGGCAGTGGCGGCCTCAACGAATGTTGTGGTAAGTATGTTTGCCGGAAGAACCGGACTTGCCTCGGGAGATAATGACCGACCATTCCTGAGCTCCGCTCCGGGCGAGGGGAATCAGGGTCGAGTACGCACCGAGTTCAATTTGAATGACGCCAATTTGCCGTTTGCATTGGATTTCCTCAGATACGATTGGCGTGGTGGCGCCGGTGAGGCTGATGTTTTTGACGAGGTTCCGGAAGGCGCGAATTATAACGATAATCCCCGCGCTACGGTCGAGTTTGGCAGCTATCGCGGCCACGACCGGGTCATCAATTGGCAGGAAATTTATATCGGTCCGAGTGGCCCCTAGAGGATTTCTACTCTGATTCTATTTCAGGGTCAGTAGCAGAATCAGTCCCCAGTTCCTTGATCTTGCGCGTTAGCGTATTTCGTCCCCAGCCAAGCAACGCAGCGGCATCACGGCGCCGACCTGCGGTATGCTTGAGTGCGATATCTATCATCGTGCGCTCAAATAACGGCGTGGCCTGATTGAGAATTCCGGTATTGCCGAGATGCAGTTGCTGATCGGCCCACGCCTGCAGTGCGTCAGTCCAATTGCCGGTCTGGTCTCCTTGCTTGGCCAGCACCGCAAATTCTGGTGGTAGGTCTGTCAAATAGACTTCACGACTTGATGCCATAACGGTAATCCAGCGACAGAAGTTCTCCAGTTGCCTGACGTTCCCCGGCCAGCTTAGCCCCAGCAGGTAGGATAAAGTCTCTGGCCGCAGTATTTTCGGTTCAACGTTCATTTCTTTGGCCGCTGCTTGCAAGAAATGGCTGGCCAGCTTCGGAATATCTTCGCGTCGATCTCGCAAACGCGGGATGTGGATTCTTATAACATTCAATCGGTGGAATAAATCCTCCCGAAACTCGTGTGTTTCAACGAGTTTTTCCAGGTTTTGATGTGTGGCAGCAATAATGCGTACATCTACCCTGATCGAGGTGTGGCCGCCTACCCGGTAAAATTCTCCATCAGACAAGACGCGCAATAATCGAGTTTGAGTCTCGGTTGGCATATCCCCGATCTCGTCGAGAAACAAGGTGCCGCTATTGGCTTGCTCAAAGCGACCCGTGCGCTGCGAGGTGGCACCGGTAAACGCGCCTTTCTCATGGCCGAACAATTCTGACTCAATAAGTTCTTTTGGAATTGCCGCTACGTTTAATGGTACGAACGGCTTGTCGCGGCGCGGACTGTGCTGGTGCAGCGCGCGCGCCACCAGCTCTTTGCCGGTACCGGACTCGCCATTGATGAGCACGGAAATATTGGAATGCGACAGACGGCCGATGGCACGAAATACTTCCTGCATGGCAGGTGCTTCACCGATGATTTCTTGAGTCTTCGTCTTGACTGCAGGCGTCGGAGACGAGTCTTTGTCGCGGGCATGCTCCAGTGCGCGCTGGGTCATGGCCACGGCTTCGTTTATGTCGAACGGCTTCGGCAAGTACTCGAAAGCGCCGCGGCTGTATGAGGACACAGCACTATCGAGGTCGGAGTGTGCAGTCATGATGATGATGGGCAGTGAAGGGTGCGACTCCTTAATGGTGGATAGCAAGTCCAGACCATTGATTCCGGGCATGCGAATATCGCTGATAATGGCATCAGGCGCTTCCTGGGCGAGTCTGTGCAGCAAGTCATCACCATTTTCAAAACTCACAGTGTTCAACCCGGTCTTGTTGAGTGATTTTTCAAGTACCCAGCGAATCGACCGATCGTCGTCCAGGATCCACACAGAATTTGGGGTATGCATAGATCGTTCCTTTTGTTTCAGTTCAATGCGAGTCAGCTGGTTTGGTTAAGGGAAGTAATATTGTGAAACGGGTTGCTCCCGGATCATTTTTGCATTCGATCAAGCCCTGGTGTTGACTGATAATCCCATGGGTAATCGACAGGCCAAGCCCGGTGCCGTCCGCGCGACCACTTATCATTGGATAAAAAATCGAATCGATTATGTCTTCGGCAATGCCTGGGCCGTTATCGACAATCTCGACACTGAGCACCAGACGGTGAAATTTCGCACCAATCGTAAGATTGCGTAATACTCGAGTCTTCAGATAAATCTTTCCCAGTTTATGTGCGACCTGAGGGCTCGACAGTGCTTGCATGGCATTGCGCACCACATTCAACATCGCCTGGATCAGTTGTTCAAAGTCGGCATGTATGGCCGGAATGCTCGGGTCATAGTCGCGAATCACTTCAATGCCGCGACCACGTGCTTCGGCCTCAACCAGATTCGCCACGCGTTCCAGTACTTCATGTATGTTGATGAAGTCTTTGTGCAATGGCTTGCGGGAACCTATCAGTCGATCTATCAGATTCCGCAGTCGGTCAGCCTCTTCAATAATCACATTCGTATAATCGTGCAATTCATTGTTGGGAAGTTCCTGTGCGAGCAGTTGCGCTGCGCCGCGAATACCACCCAGCGGATTTTTGATTTCGTGCGCCAGTCCACGCACCAATTCGCGGGTAGTGGCATGGGCATTGCTCAGTGATTCCTCGCGGCTGATGCGCTGGGTATGTTCCAGTGAATACAATTCCAGCAATGCCAGGGCCTCGCCATTCTCTTCGAAGGTATTAATCGTATAGTCCACCAGCGCCGACTTGCCGTGGGGCGTGCGCAATTCAACCATGTGTTTGGTGAAGCTGATGTTGCTGTGCAAAGCCGTCTGCATTTCACCGATATCTTCGGTCGCACCGATGAAAATTTCGCCGATGAATAATTGCATCGCCTGGCGTTCACTTATCTCCAGCAGATTCTGTGCGGCAACATTCAGATAACGCAGGCACAGCTTGTGATCCAGCAGCAACACACCGGTTTTCAGATTGTCCAACATGCGTTTATGCAAGTTATCCAGAGTCACGCCATTACTCATTTGATAGTGCGTTAAACATTGGGAAAACCAATGCAATAAACAAACCAGAACCGGGGATTGCCGAAACCCGCATGAATTCGCACCAAGTCGGGAGCCAGACACTGGCTGACGCGCCCAATACGGGCCGCATCCTGAGAATATGCACCACAGTAGTGCATGATACAAGTCAAGCTGCCAGATACATGCCGACTACCTGATTTGAAGGCATAAAAAAGCCCGGACCGAGCCGGGCTTTGGAGGCCACCCAGAAAGCTATTTAAGCGCTTCTTTGGTGGTCTTGATGATCGCTGCAGCGACCTTGTATGGATCCGCATTGGAAGCAGTGCGCCGGTCTTCCAAACGACCCTTCCAACCGTCCTGTACCGTACCAATTGGAATACGGATTGAGGCACCACGGTCTGAAATTCCGTAGCTGAACGTATCTATCGACTGGGTTTCGTGCTTGCCGGTCAAGCGCTGGTCATTGTTTGCACCATAGACGGCGATGTGGCGCTGAATATTCTTGCCGAAACCGTCGCAGATTTTGGTGAATACTGATTCATCACCTTTGTTGCGCATAAGTCCATTGGAGAAGTTGGCGTGCATGCCAGAGCCGTTCCAGTCGAGATCCTTGCCGAGCGGCTTCGGTTCCCAGTTAATAGTTAAACCATAGCGCTCTGCGGTGCGTTCCAACAGGTAGCGGGCAAGCCAAATTTCGTCGCCAGCGCGTTTTGCACCCTTGGCAAATACCTGGAATTCCCACTGGCCAGCAGCCACTTCGGCATTGATACCTTCGATGTTGATACCGGCTTCTATGCAGAGGTCAAGGTGGTCTTCGACGACATCGCGACCATGGGCGTTATTCGCACCCACTGAGCAGTAGTAAGGGCCCTGAGGCGCCGGATAGCCGCCGGCTGGAAATCCCGGTGGCAGGTTGGTTTTAGGATCCCACAGGAAATATTCCTGTTCGAAGCCAAACCAGAAATCTTGATCATCGTCATTAATAGTTGCGCGACCATTGGATGCATGGGGCGAGCCATCGGCCTTGAGCACTTCACACATAACCAGATAGCCATTGGCGCGATCCGGGTCAGGAAATATGGCGCAGGGCTTGAGCAAGCAGTCTGAATCGTCACCAGAGGCCTGTTGTGTGGAACTGCCGTCAAATGACCAAACGATGCACTCTTCCAGAGTTCCGCCAAAATTGTCCTTTACCAGCGTCTTGGAGCGCAGGCTTTGTGTTGGCTTGTAACCGTCAAGCCAGATGTATTCCAGTTTTGCTTTCATGTTCCATCAATCTCCTAAGCGGTTGCGGCTGCTTTACTGTTGTATTTACTTTGGGGTGAGCTTGCAAGGGGCTACCAGTGGATCGCGCTATACTCGATTTTCTTGGCTTGCCTTGTGTGTAGTTGAGATAGCAAAATATATGCCATCAAAGGGGTCGCTGCATAGCCCGGAAACAGGGGTTTCTCGTTAGTACATGAAAATAGTTTGCACCATGGCGGTGCCACAAGAGCATTACTGCACCAATTAGGCGCAATTCGAATCAACATCCCAAAGCACGCAATCATCAATCAGAGCCAGGCTGGTGCACTAGCAGGCGCTGAGAGCTGTTTAGTATCCAACAGAGTTAATCAATGCTGTATCTCGTCAAAGTATTTCCAGAAATCATTATCAAGAGTCGCCCGGTACGACAACGCTTCGTGCGCCAGTTGCGCAAGAATATCCGGGTGTGTTTACAGGATCTTGATGTCGGTCTGCAGGCGCGAGGGGAGTGGGATACGATCGAAGTTACTACCAGTGTCAGCGATAGCAGTATCCTTGCGCAGATCACTGAGCGGCTCGCCTGCATACCTGGCATCAGCAACTTCCTCGAAACGGAAAAGCACCCGTTACCTGAGATGGAACGCATTGTCGAATTGGCGCAGCACTATTACACGGAACAACTCACCGGCAAGACATTTGCGGTGCGCTGCAAGCGCGCAGGCAAGCACAATTTTCGGTCAGTAGACGTGGAGCGCATTGTCGGTAGTGGATTGGTATTGGGCACAGCGGCTGTCGGGGTAAATCTGGAAAACCCTGAAGTTACTGTGCAACTGGAAATTCGCCATCAGGAACTGTATATCGTGCGCCGCCAGCACCGGGGTCTTGGTGGCTTTCCACTGGGCTGCCAGGATGCAGTGCTTTCCCTCATTTCCGGAGGCTTTGACTCTGCGGTCTCCAGCTACTTGAGCATCAAGCGTGGCTTACAAACGCACTACTGTTTTTTTAATCTTGGTGGCAAGGCGCATGAATTTGCGGTGAAAGAACTGGCGCTGTTTTTGTGGTTGAAATATCACACGTCACACCGCGTAAAGTTTGTGACTGTGCCATTCGAGCATGTCGTCACCGAGATTCTGGACAAGATTGATAATGCGCAGATGGGCGTGGTATTGAAACGCATGATGCTGCGGGCGGCCGATAGAGTCGCCGCTAAATTGCATATTGCAGCGCTGGTAACCGGAGAAAGCGTCGCCAAGGTTTCCAGTCAAACCCTGGCGAATCTTGCAGTTATAGATAAAGTGGCAAACTCGCTGGTATTGCGGCCGCTGTGCACAATTGATAAGCAGGACATCATCGATTTGTCCCGCAAGATTGGTACGGAAGATTTTTCCAGGAATATTCCGGAATACTGCGCGGTGATTTCCAACAAGCCGACGACACGAGCGAAAAAGGAACGCATCGAGCATCAGGAAACAAAATTTGATTTTGCGATTCTGGATGAGTCGATCAAAAACGCCCATTACCAATTGATCACTGAGCTCGATCTGGGAAGCAATTCTGACCAGATTGAGATCGCTATCGTCAATGCCGCCACATCCGGAGATGTAATTGTCGATATTCGCCATCCGACCGAAGCCGAGCTGCAACCCTTAAAATTACCCCCGGAAAATGCCTCGGCAAAGGTGCTTTTGATACCGTTCTATGAGCTGCGAACCAGCCTCAGCCAATTGAACCAAAAACAGCGCTTTTTACTGTACTGTAACAAGGGCATGATGAGTCGCCTGCACGCAGCCTACTTGCAGGATGAAGGGTTTGGCAACATTGCCGTATTCGAACCAGGCACTCGCCTGCTGGTAGCCAAATAAGCAGGAAAACCGCGCAAGTCTCGTGTATACTCGCCGCCTTTTGTGCCCCTCAACCTGAATAGCCCTTAATCTGGCTCCCGACCTGGAGCTTAACCTGGATAGACAGCGCCGCATTGCCGGGACGGAAACAGTCATCCCGTAATCAGCCAAGCGCAGTCGAAAGTGAACACAGCTGTGATAGAAAAAATTCGAAATATCGCCATTATCGCCCACGTCGACCACGGCAAGACGACACTCGTTGACAAGTTATTGCAGCAGTCGGGCACCATGGGTGAGCGTGGCAAGAAAATGGAGCGGGTCATGGACTCCAATGACCAGGAGCGTGAGCGCGGCATCACCATTCTCGCGAAAAATACCGCAATCAATTTTCGTGATTTTCACATCAACATCGTGGATACACCCGGCCACGCCGATTTTGGCGGTGAGGTAGAGCGTGTGTTATCCATGGTCGACAGCGTGTTGTTGTTGGTAGATGCCGTTGACGGCCCGATGCCGCAGACACGCTTCGTCACCCAGAAAGCATTCGCCCAAGGATTGAATCCCATCGTCGTGATCAACAAGGTTGACCGGGATGGTGCGCGTCCGGACTGGGTGGTCAGCGAGGTCTTCGACCTGTTTGACAAGCTCGGCGCTACTGATGAGCAACTGGATTTTCCCATTGTCTATGCATCGGCCTTGGAAGGAACGTCCGGATTGGATATGAAACATATGAGCACTGATATGCAGCCGCTGTTCGAAACTATTATTGCTAAAGTGCCGGCGCCTGATGTCATCATCGACGCTCCTCTGCAGATGCAAATCAGCGCGCTGGATTACAACAGCTATGTAGGCGTCATTGGCATCGGTCGCATCACCCGCGGCAAGGCGCGCACGAACCAGCCAGTTATTGTCATTGACAGACATGGCAAGCAACGCAAAGGCAAGATTCTGCAAGTGAAGAGCCACCTCGGCCTTGATCGTATTGACGTACCGGAAGCGCACGCAGGCGAGATCGTCTGTATTACAGGCATCGATAAGTTGAATATTTCCGACACCCTCTGTGATCCGGAATTGGTCGAAGCGATGCCACCCTTGCTGGTGGACGAACCTACCATCAGCATGACATTTCAGGTAAACGACTCACCATTCGTCGGGCAGGAAGGCAAGTACATCACCACACGTCATATCAAGGATCGTCTGGAACGGGAATTGTTGTATAACGTGGCTCTGCGTGTCGAGCCAGGCGAGACTCCTGACAAGTACAGGGTATCAGGACGCGGTGAATTGCATTTGTCCGTGCTGATCGAGAGCATGCGCCGGGAAGGATTCGAACTGGCGGTGTCACGACCTGAAGTTATTATTCACGAGGTAGACGGTGAAAAGCGTGAACCTTACGAAGCGCTGGTCATTGACTGTGATGAGAAACATCAGGGCGCAGTAATCGAAGAACTGGGTCAGCGTCGCGCCGAAATGAAGGACATGATGCCGGATGGCAAAGGGCGGGTGCGTCTGCAGTTTCTTGTGCCTACCCGCGGCCTTATTGGCTTTCGCTCCCAGTTCCTGAGCATGACTTCAGGCACAGGGTTGATGACTCACATATTTGACCACTATGGTCCTTATAAGGAGTCTGAACTCGGCGCGCGCAACAATGGTGTTCTGGTATCCATGGTCAAGGGCAAGACGCTGGCTTTCGCTCTATTCAACCTGCAGGATCGTGGGCGTCTGTTCATTGCGCCCAATATCGAAGTATATGAAGGCATGATCGTTGGGCTGCACAGTCGTGATAACGACCTTGTGGTAAATCCGACAAAAGGCAAGCAGCTCACCAACGTTCGCGCGTCAGGCAGTGATGAAAATATTCTACTCACTCCTCCGGTGATACATACTCTGGAGCAAGCCATGGAATTCATCGTAGATGATGAACTCGTGGAAGTGACTCCCATCAGCATTCGCCTGCGCAAGAAGTATCTCACCGAGAATGAACGCAAGCGCATGAGTCGCGGCTCTTCCAATCGAGGTTTGTAGCGCGTTCAGGGCAAAACTTTGAGATAAGGGCTGCAGTAGCCTAAACTGGGAAACCCTTTTATCGGGGTTATCCCTGGCCTGTTGAATCAATCAGGACGGCGCATGGCATGTTAGTGCTATTTCCGGAAATCAAACCGTATAAACGGCATCAGTTGCGAGTGTCCGACTTGCATGAGCTGTATCTGGACGAAGCCGGCAACGCCACTGGCATACCAGTAATATTTGTCCACGGCGGGCCGGGCGGAGCCTGTGATGGCAGTTCACGCCGGTTCTATGATCCGGCAATATTTCGCATCATAACTTTCGATCAGCGCGGTTGTGGCAGGTCAACACCTCACGGTGAGCTCAGGCACAATACAACGCAGGACCTGATCGCCGATTTCGAAGCGATTCGGCAATATCTCAAGATAGATAAATGGGTGATGTTTGGCGGGTCCTGGGGATCCACTCTCAGTCTGTTGTACGCCCAGTCTTATCCTCAACATGTGCAAGCATTGATCTTGCGTGGTGTATTCCTGTGCCGTCAGCATGATCTGGATTGGCTTTACAAGGCTGGCGCCAACCGGGTATTTCCAGACTATTGGAAAGACCTCGTCCACAATATCCCCGAAGCGGAAAGCAACGATCTGGTAGCAGCCTATCATGCCCGTCTGACCGGAGACGATGAGTTGGCGCGTATGGCAGCAGCGAAGGCCTGGGCCGCATGGGAAGGCAATTGCTCCAAGCTGCGCCCAAGTACCGAATTGTTGGCAAAGCTGACCAAACCCCACAATGCACTGGCTCTGGCGCGAATCGAGACGCACTATTTCGTGAACAAGGGCTTCATTGCCCAAAACCAGATCTTGGAAAACATGGCTGTGCTGAAAGAGGTACCGGGATGCATTGTGCATGGTCGCTACGATATGGTTTGTCCGCTCGATAATGCCCAAGCCCTGCATCAGCGTTGGCCGGCATCCGAACTGCATATCATACGTGATGCGGGACATTCGGCATCAGAACCAGGCACTGTCGACGCATTGATCAGGGCGACTGGTGACATCGCCAGGAATTTAAAAACGGTTGGTTGAAGCCGGAGGTTCCTGTGATTGCTTTGTTGCAACGAGTGAATTGGGCCAAGGTCAGTATTGCGCAAGTACAGCATGCTGCAATTGCCAGAGGGCTGCTGGTCTTCGTCGGCATGGAAAAAAACGACACTGATGCAAGTGCCAGCAAGTTGCTCGACAAAGTCTTAACCCTGCGTATTTTTAGCGACGCTGCCGGCAAGATGAATCTGGATTTGCGGGAAGTTGCAGGCGAGTTGATGCTCATATCCCAATTCACATTGGCGGCGACTACTGATAAGGGCCTACGGCCTGGATTCTCATCCGCAATGCCACCAACCGAGGCGCAAGTTCTCTATGAGTTTTTGCTGAGAACCGCTACTGCCCGACATCCAATAGTGCGCAGCGGACAATTTGGCGCGGATATGCAGATCGCGCTGGAGAATGATGGACCGGTTACATTTATTCTGAAGAGCTGACGTCTAGTCTTTGGTCAGAACGAAACTACCGAGACTATTTGTCAGAAATTGGCTGTTGTTGATCCTTGTTGTCTTCTTTTTCTTTTAATTCTTCCTGCTTGCGAACGTACCTGCCAGCCAACAACCCTAGTTCGAACAATAAACACATCGGAATAGCCAATATGGATTGGGTAAATGGATCCGCTGGTGTCAGGAACATCGCTATTACAAAGTTGGCTACTATGATATAAGGCCGTTTTTCGGCCAGCGAATCTGGATCGGTCAAGCCGGCCCAGATACACAAAAAAACCGCAACGGGGATTTCAAACGCCACACCGAATGCCAGAAATATGGTGAGCGCGAAACTGAGAAAGCTGGAAATATCCGGAGTTACCAGCACTCCTTCTGGCGCCACTGAAACAAAAAAACCGAATACAAATCCAAACAGCACATAGCGTGCGAAGGCAATGCCAGCATAGAACAGTAGCACGCTCGATATAAATAATGGGATCGCCACCTGCTTTTCATTCTTGTACAAGCCGGGCGCGATAAATGACCAGAGTTGATACAGGACATAAGGCGCGGCCAGCAGGAACGCCACATAAAATGTGAGTTTGAATGGCGCGAAGAATGGCGAGGTGGGATCGATCGCGATCATACTGGAGCCTTCCGGCAACACAGAAATGAGCGGATCTGCGACATAGGTATAAATATCGTTGGAAAACGCGAACAGCGCAAAGAACAGCACGACCACAGCAACGATGCTCTTGAGAATACGGTCACGCAATTCGATCAAATGATCAATCAGCGTAAGTTCTTTTTCGTCTTCAGCTGAGGCCATTTTCAGATTTGGTTTCGGTGGTGGTTGGAGTGTGGGTTGCTGTGAGAGTCTCGGCTTGGGCTAGCTTGGGATTCTTGCCGCTGCCATATGGATTGCGCGTAATTCCTTCCACATGTTCGCCGGCATCTTCCAGTTCTTGCTGAATCGATTTTTTCTGGGTCAACTGGGCATCAGTGCTCTTCGATGCGCCGGGATCAAAATCTTTTGAGTTGACGATGTTACTCACCGACTCTTCGACTTCTTTGGCGGTGCCTTTTACTTTCGCCTTGGCTTCTTCGATATCTGCCAGTATGGATTCGTTGTGTAACTGGCGACGAATCTCGTCCGTATTGAGCTCCCTCTCTATCTCCGCTTTGACTTTGTAGAAGCTGCGTCGGAAGCGACCAATCCACAGACTGGCAGTCTTTACTGCCATGGGCAGGCGCTCGGGTCCGATGACTATCAGGGCTACGATGAAAACAACCAGTAATTCAGCAGTGCTGACATTTAACATAAGCAGTAGTCGTTTTGAAACAAGGTGATTCGCAGGTGAGCTATCTGCTGTGGAGTAGCTGATTTTTTGTAATTAACACAAAGCAATTAACTTTCAGTTAAGAACCTGTTTTTCAAAGTCAGTAGAACAACAGTTAGCGTGACTAATTGAGCTATTTTTCCGCTTTAACATCGTCCTTTGAATCAGCGTCTGCCGTATCGGCATCAGCGTCCTTCTTGGCGTCGTCGTCTTTCATGGCAGTTTTGAAACCTTTCAATGCACCACCGAGATCCGAGCCAATATTGCGCAACTTCTTCGTGCCAAATAGCATCACGACGATTATCAAGATTATAAGAAGTTGCCAAATGCCTACCCCACCTATACCCATTGTAAACCTCCAATATCGAAGCGCATGTGTTTACGTTTCGAAGATTAATTATTGCGAGCAGCCTTTTCATCAAGGCCGGATATATTAAAGCGTTTCCTGAGTTCGTCCAACACCTGATCTGGACCAAGATTCAGATGGCTCAGCATCACCATGCTGTGAAACCACAAATCAGCAGTTTCACTGATTACTGCCTGGCGCTTGTCAATTGCTTGCGCGGCGCCTTCGTATTCCTTAGCGGCCAATATCGTCTCTGTGGCCTCTTCGCCGACTTTTTCAAGAATTTTATTTAGCCCTTTTGCATGCAAGCTGGCGACGTAGGATTCTGTACTCTTGGCTCCCTTGCGTTGCTCCAGTATAGCGGCTAACTCGGATAATAGATCGCTCATAAATAGTATTTGTTAATCTGAATGAGTGCGTGGAATGCGGGATAGGGTTATTTGTTGTACAGCTGCTTGGGATCTCTTAGTACAGGCTCAAATGACCGCCAGCTGTCCCCGTCCAGACGTTGGAAGAAACAACTTTCACGGCCGGTGTGGCAGGCAATACCGCCGACCTGTTCGACCCGGTAACAGACCGCGTCATGGTCGCAATCCAGCAGTACATCCACAAGTTTTTGTACGTTTCCAGACTCCTCGCCTTTGCGCCAGAGTCTGCCGCGAGATCGAGACCAATACACTGCCCTGCGTTCAGCTACTGCTGTTTGCAGTGCTTCCCGATTCAGCCAGGCCTGGGTTAGCAAGCGGCCAGTGTGGGCATCCTGTGCAACCACCGGTACCAAACCATCTGCATTCCACTTAACTTGATCGAGGTACGACGACATCGGCTGAGTATGCTACTTCAAAGCTTAAAATACAAAAGGAAGACTCCCGCCAGACCCAATGTCAGCGTCACCACAGGCAGCCCATTGAGAGCCTGCTGCACGCTTGGCAGAGCACTGACTAACGCAAGCAGCAGGGCTATTCCGCCGGCGCCGCGAAGCTGCTGTCGGTGTCGCGCCTGATTGCGTTGGGCTTGTTCCTGGCCCTTGAGCAAAGAACGGTTGATCTCCCCAAGTTGCTTGCTTGCGGTTACGGCGTCTATAAGTTGCTGCGGCAGCTGTGGTAATTGGTCAATCCAGTTAGGTATGTTCTCCTGCAAGCGTGCGAGCAGGGTGAAAGGATTGAGGCGCCGGGTATTCCAGTTTTCCAGATAGGGCAAAGCGGTCTGCCACAGGTCGAGCTCGGGATAGAGTTGGCGCCCCAGGCCTTCGACGTTGAGCAAGGTTTTTTGCAGAAGTACGAGTGAGGGTTGTACCTGCATATCGAAGCGGCCGGCAGTGCGAAACAACTGCACCAGCAACTGACCGAAGGAGATGTCTTTTAATGGCTTTTCAAATATCGGCTCGCACACGCTGCGCATGGCGGCTTCGAATTCCGGGATGCTGGTACCGCTGGGGACCCAGCCACAGGCGACGTGCAATTCTGCCACCTTGCGATAATCTCGTTTGAAAATTGCCAACAGGTTTTTCGCCAGATACTCCTGATCAGCGTTGCTCAAAGAGCCGATAATTGCGCAGTCAATTGCTATGTATTGCGGGTTTACAGTCTGGTCCTTGGCGACGAAAATATTGCCGGGGTGCATGTCCGCATGGAAAAAATTGTGTTCGAATACTTGCGTGAAGAAAATATTCACACCCGTTTCCGCGAGTTTTTTCAAATCGATCTGATGACGCTTCAGTGATTCGATATCTGATACCGGTATGCCGTAAATGCGCTCCATAACAAGCAGGTTACGGCGCGTAAAGTCCCAGTAAACTTTTGGCACATACAACTGGCAGGAGTTTTCGAAATTGCGCTTAAGTTGACAGGTGTTCGCGGCTTCAGCTTGCAGATTAAGTTCGTCCGTGATGATCTTTTCATAGTCATTCACAACATCGATCGGGCGCAGGCGCTTTCCCAATGATGAATATCTCTCGAGCATTCGAGCCAGCCATTTCAGCAGCTTGATATCATCGGCAACTATTTTCTCGATACCGGGGCGAATCACCTTGATGATGACTTCCTCATTCGTCAAGAGACGTGCGGTATGTACCTGGGCAACAGAAGCGGAGGCAAATGGTTTTGGGTCGAGTTCCTTGAAAACTGTGTCGGCACGAACTCCCAAGGCGGCCTCTACCAAACTTTCGATATCGGGCGAGAGAAATGGCGGTACCTGGTCCTGCAGCGCCTGCAATTCGTCGGCGAGTTCTCGTTCGAGGAAATCGCGACGGGTTGAGAGCAACTGACCGAATTTTATATAGATCGGTCCTAATTCCTCCATCGCCTGGCGCAAGCGCGCATATTTATCGCCTGCAACCCGAGCGCGAAACAGGCAGGCAATGGTATAGGGGGCAAGCACCAGCGCCAGCCGCCGCGCGCCCGGTTTGCCAACCAGGAATTCCCCGAGCCGGTATTGCGCGATAACGAAGAGGACTCTATTGAGACGGGGTAGGTGCGACACGATTTGTGGTTCGGCTCGGCGATTCAGAGGGCTTGCAAAGATATCACCTGAGGCCGGTGCTAACAAGGCGCGACTAGGAGGATAAGTGCTGATTTTTCAGGGATTTATCCAGCCTTGCCTGGATCGATTGCGCACGCGCATCGAGGCGGTCAAGGGCTAGTTTGAGATGGTCAAGCTGCTCATTGAAAAGTTCAAGCTCGGCGCGGGCAGGCACAAGTCGGATTTCTGCTTTGACATACTCATCGACACTACGCTTGAGGTTGGCCTGTGCCTGAGTCCCCCAACGGCGGGCTTGCTGGCCAATCTGTCCTGCTTCTTGTGTGATCAGGTCGCCAAATAAAGGTGCCAGGTAGTCTTTCCAATCAATATCGAGAGAGCGCAATGCGTGCAATAAATCCTGCACGAAAAGTGCGTCACCGGTGATGGAGATACGTGGGTTAGCCACCGGTTTTGCTGCAGCATTTAACAGCAATGCGAACAGGTCGCTGGCGCTGCCAGTGACGCTGGCAGTGGCTTGCTGGTGAATTGCCGCCGCATCGAGGGCGCTGAGACTTAATCGATCTGCCTGAAAGCGAATCAGTAGGGTCGCGCTTGGGGCATTGCTGCTGATTTGAAGAATCTTGCCAGAGAAAGACTGCAATTTCTGCTGCAGCAGCCTATCCCGCGCGATAATCTGGTTCAGCAAATGTTCAAACGGCAGCAATACGAATGTACCAATGATCTGTTTCACTCTGGCATCGCCTGAGCGTTTGTCTGTGGTTTGATTCCGATATGGATTGCGCAGATTCCATTCATCACGTTCTGGTAACTGCATTGTTCCAACCCGGCATTCGACATCATCTGCAGTAAAGTGTCCTGGTCTGGGTGCATGCGAATCGATTCAACCAGATAGCGGTAACTGTCAGCGTCGCCCGTAATCAGTTTTCCGGCGATCGGCCACAATTGCGAATAGACATCGTATGCCTTGCCTACAAACTCATTCACGGGTTTGGAAAATTCCAGCACGAGCACACGGCCGCCTGGTTTCAGCGCGCGTTGCATGGAACGCAGCGCGGCATCCTTATCGGTTACATTGCGCAAGCCATAGGCAATGCAAATGCAATCAAATGTGTTGTCAGGGAACGGCAGGGACTCTGCATTCACTTGCGCGATGCTGATGTTGTTGCTCAAACCTTTATCGATAATCCGGTCTCTGCCCACTTGCAGCATCGCTTCGTTAATATCAGCGAGCACAACCTGACCGCTGTCGCCAACCTCCGCTGCAAAACGCATACTGAAATCACCCGTACCGCCGGCGAGGTCGAGCACTTTCTGTCCAGGTCTGAGCCCGCTCATCTGTACCGTGAAGCGCTTGATCAGACGATGGGTGCCAAGTGACATCACGTCATTCATGATGTCATAGCGTTGGGCTACCGAGCGGAACACCTGACCGACACGTGCAGCCTTTTCTGCCACTGGCACCTGTTCGTAGCCGAAATGGGTGGTATCGTTCTGGTCAGGAATTTTCGTCATTGGATGTATGCAACTGTGAAGCGCCGCAGAACAAAATGTACGGCTGGGATGTGGTCTATTTGGGCGGAGCAGGTCTTATAGTAATCACTTGGGTATCTGCTGGCAATTTATCCCGGCTCGCGCCAGCGGCTTGCAGCTTCGTCAGATACTGCTCCCACAGGCTGTTCTGGTCAGCACCCAGTTGCTGCAAATAGGACCAGCTGTAGATGCCGCTGTCGTGGCCATCATCAAAACTCAACTTGATTGCGTAGTTGCCTACCGGTTCAATATTTTTCATTTGCACGTGGCGTTTGCCTACCTGCAGGGTTTCCTGACCTTTGCCATGTCCCCGTACTTCAGCTGATGGCGAATGTACGCGCAAAAATTCGGCGCTGAGGGATAAACTGGTGCCGTCAGCATAATGTAAATCCAGCGTGGCAGATTTCTTGCGTAATTTGATGTCGGTCGGAATCAAAGTAGTTCCAGTTCTAACTTCTGTTAAAGGATGTAACGGCTGAGGTCTTCATCTTTCGCGAGCGCATCCAACTGCTTTTCAACATAGGCGCGGTCGATCTGAAGTGTCTTGTTATCGCCAGCGCCAAGATCCGCGGCTGAGAAAGACACTTCTTCCAGCAATCTTTCCATCACCGTATGCAAGCGACGCGCCCCGATATTCTCGGTACGTTCATTCACCATGAACGCTGTCTCGGCAATCTTCGCAATGCCATCCTTGGTGAACTTGATGTGGAAATCTTCAGTTGCCAACAATGCCTGATATTGTTCGGTTAATGAAGCATCCGGTTCTTCCAGAATGCGTTCGAAATCTTTGGCTGTTAATGCTTCAAGTTCAACCCTGATGGGTAGTCTGCCTTGTAATTCCGGAATCAGGTCGGAAGGTTTCGACAGATGAAATGCGCCTGAGGCAATGAACAGAATGTGATCGGTCTTCACGCTGCCGTATTTTGTAGTAACAGTGCAGCCCTCGATCAATGGCAATAAATCGCGTTGCACACCTTCGCGCGAGATACCGGCGCCGCCATGCTCATTCCTGTTGGTCACTTTGTCGATTTCATCGATGAACACAATGCCAGTCTGCTCGGTGGCAGTAATTGCGCGATTCCTGATGTCATCTTCGTTGATGAGTTTTGCGGCTTCTTCATCTTTCAACAGCTTCATTGCCGCTTTAACCGCGAGTCGACGAGCGCGTTTCTTGCCGGTATTCATCGAAGAAAACATGCTCTTCAACTGGCTCGTCATTTCTTCAAGTCCGGGAGGCGCCATGATCTCAATGCCGGTGGGAGATTCCATAATCTTGATTTCAATTTCTTTCTCGTCCAGTTCCCCTTGTCGCAGTTTCTTGCGAAACAACTGTCTGGCGCTCGACTGCGAATCATCGGCGGCCGCAGTGCTGCTGGATGAACTTTCATTGTGTCGCGCCTGCGGCAGCAGTACGTCCAGAATGCGTTCTTCAGCGCGGTCTGCGGCGAGATGTTGCACTTTGGCGATGTCTGCTTCCCGAATCATCTTTATAGCGACATCTACGAGATCGCGAATTATGGAATCGACATCGCGCCCGACATAGCCCACCTCGGTAAATTTAGTGGCCTCAACTTTTATAAATGGAGCTTGCGCAAGTTTTGCCAGACGGCGGGCGATCTCAGTTTTGCCGACACCTGTTGGGCCAATCATCAGAATATTCTTAGGGGTGATTTCGGCGCGCAGTGCTTCGCCTACTTTCATTCGCCGCCAGCGATTACGCAGCGCAATTGCTACGGCGCGCTTCGCGGCATCCTGGCCGACAATATGTTTGTCCAGTTCGGAGGTGATTTCTCGCGGGGTCATCAGGGACATCATTTATACCTAATAAGTTAATTCTTCGACTGTTTGGTTGTGGTTCGTGTAGACACATATATCCCCGGCAATTGTCAGGCTCTTTTCGACGATTTCACGCGGATCGAGTTTGGTGTTTTGCAGCAGCGCACGCGCAGCTGCCTGGGCAAAAGGGCCACCTGAGCCAATGGCCATGATACTGTCTTCCGGCTCAATCACATCGCCATTGCCAGTAATTATCAGGGAGGCTTCCCGGTCGGCTACGACCAGCAAGGCTTCGAGTCGACGCAGTGATCTTTCGGTGCGCCATAATTTGGCCAGTTCAACTGCGGCACGCACGAGTTTGCCATGGTGTTTTTCGAGTTGTTCTTCGAACCGTTCGAAGAGTGTGAAAGCGTCGGCTGTCCCACCTGCGAAGCCAGCAATCACCTGATCTTTATAGAGCCGACGTACTTTGCGGGCATTGCCCTTCAGTACGGTATTGCCCTGGGAAACCTGGCCGTCACCACCGATGACCACCTTGTTGTCGCGACGCACGGATACGATCGTCGTCCCTCGATATTGTTCCAATGTGATTCTCCGTCGTATATCAAAGTGGGTAATAGGTCTTGCAATAAATTGAGCAATAAATTGAGCAATAAGGTGCGCAGCAGGGTGTGTAAAGTATCACAGTCAGCAAGCCCCGGTTAGCTAACCCGGGATTGAGTGGCCGCGTGGGTGGCGTTTGCTTCGAGCTGCGGATATTGGGGGGTAAGATCAGATTTTCAATCGCGGAACTAGCGTGGGCTGATACGCAGCGTCTGCAAGTTGTTTTGTCGCATTGCCTGTTCGGCGGCACCTAGCTCACCTTGAGTGGTGTAAGGGCCAGACTGCACCAGATATAAGGTTCTGCCAGGCAAAGTAGATTCCGCCCTGACGCGTACGTCCAAACCCATAGCTTGTTGCCGGCGCATCTCGGCGTTGGCCAATTCCTGTTGCTGGAAGGCGCCACTCTGCAGCACCACGCTCATTGCCAATGGTGCACTGGCTGCACTTACGGGTGTATTCGTCTGCTCCGGAGCAGTCGACTGCTCAGGGAGCTTTAACTGCACTGGGATAGAGTTAACCTGCACTTCGTAATCCGGCAGCGCAGTATAGAATTCAAAATTGACGCGCTCTGGCACCACCGCTTCCGGCGGGAGTTCACTAGTAGCGTCAGTCGCAGCGACCACCGCAGGCAGTTGATTGGTGAGGGGCGGCACATTACCGGAGAGATAAAACATGAAGCTGGCAAACACACCGATGACCAGACCGACTAGTCCACCGGTCAGCATGAGTGACCAGGCCGGGGGAGAGGCTACTGGTCTGCGTTCTAACAGAGGTTCTGGTCTGATCTTGGCAAAATCCTGGGTCATGCGCGTTCCTGCTTATAACGTATTGTTTTATCGGCAAATTGCGTCGAAATGCCATCTCAATTATCGGTTAGGCCGCGCCAAGCTGAAGTCACATAATTTAAATCAGGTCCTGGGGATCGACGTCCACCTGCCAGCGCAGGCTGGCGGGGTGCTTGCTCTGCTCCATAAATAGGCACAGCCGGGTCAGTAATTCCTGTAATGCACGGCGATTACCACTGCGCAGCAGCAGTTGCCCTCGATAGCGACCCGCGCGTTTCTCCATGGGGGCCGGGATCGGTCCCAGCAGTGCTACAGGCAGTTTGTGTGCTTTCAGCAATTCATCGGCCTGTATTTTTATCTTGTTCAGATAAATCAGTGGCTGCTGCTGGTCGCTCGATTCTGCGCGAATAAGACCAAGATGGGCAAACGGTGGCATAGCTGCCTGTTTACGTTCTTGCAGCAGATTGCTGGTGAATGCGGCGTAATCGCCTTGCGCCAGACATTGCAGGATGCCGTGGGTGGCATGGCGTGATTGGATCACCACTGCGCCGGGCCGGTCCGCGCGTCCTGCCCGTCCCGCGACTTGTATGATGGTTTGCGCCATGTGTTCCTGCCCGCGAAAATCGGCACTGAACAAGCCCACATCGGCGTCCAGAATTGCGGCCAGGGTAATCTTTGGAAAATGATGACCTTTCGCCAGCATCTGCGTGCCGAGCAAAATGCACGGGTCTCCCGTATGCACCTGTGTCAGCAATTTTTCCAGATGGCGCTTGCTACGGACCGAATCCCGATCAATTCTTATAACGGGAATGTCGGCAAATTGCTGCTTGAGGAATGCTTCAATTTTTTGTGTGCCCATACCAATGGTAGACAGGCGTTTTGCCTGACAGGCCGGGCAATGATTTGGTAAATGCTTGCTAACGCCGCAGTGATGACAACGCATGCTCGGCGGTACGCTGTGCACGGTAAGCAGTGCAATGCAGTTTTCGCATTCCGCAGTCCAGCCACAATTCTGGCAATTAAGTACCGGGGCGAAGCCGCGCCGGTTGATGAAAACAAGCACCTGGTTGTGTTGTTGCAGTTGTTTGGTAATTTTGTACAAAAGCAGTTCTGAAAAGCCTTCCTGCAATTGTTGATTATTGATGTCGACAATTTCGATCGCGGCAGCATTGGCCACGCCAGCACGATTCTGCAAATGCAGATGGGTAAATTTATTCGTGTTGGCATTGTGCAGGCTCTCCAGACTTGGAGTGGCCGAGCCGAGGATTACACAAATATTTTCTTCGCGAGCACGCACTACAGCGAGGTCGCGGGACGAATAGCGGAAACCATCCTGTTGTTTGAAGGATGAGTCATGTTCTTCGTCAATCACGATCAGTCCCGGATTGGCCATCGGCGTGAAAATCGCCGAGCGAGTTCCGATAATGATGCCGGCGCGTCCGTCGTGTGCCTGATTCCAGGCATCCAGTCGCTCGGAGTCATTCAGGCCCGAGTGCAGAGTGACCACCGGACACGAGAAGCGTTGTTCAAAACGTTGCACGGTCTGCGGTGTCAGCCCAATTTCCGGAACCAGAATCAGGCATTGTTTGCCCTTGGCAAGCTGGACCTGCATGGAGCGCATATATACTTCAGTCTTGCCTGAACCGGTAACGCCATCCAGCAAGAAACAGGCAAATTCATCCAGTTTCTCGCATATCAAGCCGCATGCGGTAGCCTGTTGCTTATTCAGTAAGAGTGGGGCTGTAGTCGTAATGCAGGCGGGATCAAACGCCGGCAGCGGCAGCGGGATGGTGGTGAATTCCTGGATTATTTGTTTACGCTTGAGTTCTTGCAGCAGTGCAGTGCTGTAACCAGCTTGCAGACATTGAGATGTTGATGCTGATTGCAGCGAGCCAATGAATTCATACAATTGTCTCTGCTTTGGCGCTCGATTCAATGTATCCAGAACATCAATGTTATGATTAGCATGCAGCCGCCAGCATTGGGTTGCTGTTGTGCGCAGCTTGCCTGAGCGGAGCTTTGCCGGCAGCGCAGTGGCAAATACCTCTCCCGGTGGACACTGATAGTAATGCCCGGCCCAACGCAATACTCGTTGCATAGCTAAAGAGTAGAGGGGTTCTCGATCGAGTATTGCTGTCGCGGCTTTTAGTCTTGCTCGGGGCAGATCGGATTTGTTTGCCACTTCCACCAGCACGCCGACCAACTGCCTTTTGCCAAATGGAACCAGCAAGCGAACACCAGGACGCAAATGCTTGTGTTCACCTTCGCGTGGCGGCAAATAGTCAAAGGTTCGTCGTAGCGGCGAGGGCACAGCTACCTTGAACACAGTACCGTGGAAGCTGGAATCGGAAGAGGTTTGCATTGGAGCGGGATAGTAACAGATAGTTTATACTCAGGCCCGAATCGCATTGACTGCAAAATGCCTGCTTCAGAAGCATTTTCACTGCAAGAATTTTTTAGAGGAAAGAACAGATGAAATCAGCTGCGATCCCGGTAGAGCTGCTGGAAGCCAGAAAGGAGATAGATCGGATCGACCGTGAATTGGTCAATCTGCTCGCGGACCGATTTCGTCAAACGCACAAGGTTGGAATTCTGAAGGCTGCTAACTCGCTGCAAGCCGTGGACGCCGAACGCGAAACCCAAAAAATAGCTGAATTGCGCAAATTGTGTGAATCCAACAACCTCAATCCAGATCTGGTAACCGAGTTATTTACCCGAATTATGCTGGAAGTAGTGAACAACCACAGGCAATTGGCTGCTCCCAAATGATTTACCTGCCTTCACTGCAAGTAGCCCCGAATGTGCGCCGGAGGCGGCAGCTTCTGCTACTTGCGGATTATGGGTTATCTGTTAGAATGCGCGGCCCTTGGAGTGGAAGCGGGCATTATTCGCCGCTTTGCAGGGTCAGCACAAAACGCTAGCACATAGATATCAAGCAACTAACAACAGCTATTTAGAGTAAGAAAGCAGATGTGGTGCTTCGAATCGACGGGATTCGGTGTTGCGACATCAACTAAGAGGAATCAACATGAAAGCCGACATTCATCCAAAATATGGCGCCATGAAAGCTACTTGTAGCTGTGGCAACGTCATCCAGACCCAGTCTACTCTGGGCAAAGACATCCTTATCGAAGTCTGTTCCGAGTGCCACCCATTCTATACTGGTAAGCAGAAGATTCTGGATAGTGGTGGACGCGTAGATCGATTCAAGAAGCGTTTCGGTACTCGCCGAGTCTAGAACTCTTAATAGAAAATCTAGAAAATCGTTTCTGTCGAAAGCACTTCGCTCTCTTCTACATTTAATTCAACAACAGGCAACTGCGCGTCGGGCACTTCCGGCGCGCGTTCCGATCTGAAGTATTCAAATATTGTGTTGGCGTCGCCAGGCGTTGCCAGCGCGCCAGTTCTCTTGTTAATCAGCCGGTTTACAATACCATCAGGTCGGCGCATGGTGTTTTCCGGGCTATTGGCAAGCGCCGAACGCATGTAATCAATCCAGATTGGTACGGCTATCGTTGCGCCTTGCTCGCGTTCGCCCAGCGGTTCCGGTTGATCGAAGCCAACGAAAACTGTGGTGGCAATGTCCCGGTTATATCCCGAGAACCATAATTCCTGCGGACCATTGGTAGTGCCGGTTTTGCCCATCAGGTCACCACGCTTCAGATCGCGCTGCACGCGATTGCCGCTACCTTCTTCAATCACTGAGCGCAGCATGGTATTTAGAATAAAAGCCACTTCTGAATCCACTACTTGGGGGGCCAATAATACGGGATCGGCAGTCTCATCTTCCGTTGGCGCGCAGTTGTCGCAGGCAACCAACGGATTTTCCTTGAAGATGATACCTTCACCGACACTGGATATCTGTTTGATAAACCAGGGTTCTACCTTGTAGCCACCATTAGCGATGGTGGCGTAGGCATTGACCATCTCCAGCGGAGCCACATCCTGGCTTCCCAAGGCAACAGTCAGGTCATTGCGGGGGAAGTTGCTGGTGTTGATACCCAATTTGGCGGCGAACGCCAGCACCTTGCCCGAGCCGAGCTGATCATAGAGGCGTACTGTTGGCACGTTGCGTGATTCTTGCAATGCATGTCGCAGGGTGATCGGGCCGATAAAATTGTTCTCGTAGTTGCTGGGCCGATACTCACCGCGAGTGAATGGAGCATCATTAATGGAAGTGGCTGCGGTGTAGCCATCCTCGAGTGCGGCGCCATACACGAATGGCTTGAAGTTTGAGCCGGGCGGGCGCGCCGCCAGTACTCGATTAACCTGACTGTGAAAGAAATCGTATCCGCCCACCAGGGCAATTATTTCTCCGTTACTTGGTGACAAGGAAATCAAAGCGCCCTGGATGTCGGGTATTTGACCCAGTTCCCAGTTGCCCTTGTTTTGCTTGATGCGGATCAGGTCGCCAATAGCTACGACATCGCTGGCTTGTTGCGGAGGTGGCCAGGCTTCATTGCGGCTACGAAACGCATGGGCCCAGCTGATACCTTCCCATGGCACCGTAATCTGTTCACCATTTCGCAGCAGGGCCTGGAAAGACAGACTGGAAATGCTGGTGACGACGGCGGGTTGCTGGTTGCCATAATCAGATTCTGCTTGCAGCAGTTCAAGCCAATATGCCTCGGGATCTGCAGAGTCCGCTGGCCATTTGGCAGCGGGACCGCGATAACCGTGGCGCTTGTCATAGTAGGTTTCGAGCCCGTCAACCAGAGCGGCATTCGCCGCGAGTTGCTTGTCGCCATCAATGGTTGTAATGACGTCAAAACCTCTGGAATAGGTCTCTTCACCATACTGATCATAGAGGTGCTGGCGCACCATCTCAGCGACGTAAGGCGCTGGCACATCAATATTGCGAGCATGTCGGCTGGCGGTTACGGGCGCTTGTATTGCTTCGTTCAGTTCGTTGCGGTCAATCATGCCTTCGTCGTACATCTTCTGCAGCACTATGTTGCGACGTTGCACTGCCCGGTCTGGATTGGTCAATGGGTTGCAGGGAGAAGGGCACGGTAACACCGAGGTCATCATCGCCGCTTCTGCCAGCGTCAGCTCATTGGCGGACTTGCCGTAGTAGACAAATGACGCCGCATCTATGCCCTCTGCACCCGCACCGAAATAAACCAGGTTCAGGTAGAGCGTGAGTATCTCTTCCTTCGTCAGTTCTTGCTGGATTCGCAGAGCAAACGGAATCTCTTTGAATTTGCGCAAGTAGACGTTGTCATTTTCGAACGAAATGTTATTTGCGAGTTGCATAGTGATGGTGCTGCCACCACCAAGATTTATGCCCCGCATGAATCCCCAGAAGCCGCGAATGAGACCGAGCAGGTCGACGCCAGGATGTGAATAGAAGCGCGGGTCTTCACTGGCAATAACGGCGTCCTTCATCACCTGGGGTATCTGGTCGAAGGAAACTGGATTGCGCCGATTGCCAATCTCATCTATCAGACGATTGTCCGCGGTATAGATGCGTAGCGGAGTTTCCAACTGCACTGTCTTGTAGGTTTCTGCCGAAGGCAGTAGCGGCGCCAGATACAGATACGCGGCCATCGAAAGCATAACCGCCGCGGACAGAGCCGCGATTATAAGCAAGATGAGCCATTTTAATGGTTGCCGAAAATTAATGTTCACCGGGTTCCTGCCTGTGAATTTCCGATCCCATACCTGCCCTTGGAATCAGTTCTGGAAGACGCGAGAGGGCTGTAATGCGGGTCATGCAGACCGCCAGACGAGGGCGCGATTATACACCCGCGATTCAGGTCTGCCTCGCAATTATGGGACTTTACGTCGATTTCTGTGCCTATTTATACGGCTATTTATAGTCCGAATAGTCACTAATACGAAAACTCTGCTAACGTTCATGCAGGGGCACTTGCTTCTGCGCATGAATCAGCTCCATAGGAACAGGCGCAAAGCCAGGAGTTTTGAGGCCTGCATCCGATTTCGCTGGTTTGTAAACGTGATCTGATTCATAGAAAAAGGCGTGGGCTTGGTTCATGCTCCGATGATGAAGTTGTTTATTCTGAAAGTCTGATAATTAATTGAAAACTATAGCAATATTTTATTCGGCCGATACTCAATTCTGGAAGAATGAAATTTCGAGGTAAAGACGCTAAGTTTCTGTTCTTATTGATTTTATTTCTTTCAAGACTGACACTATCCGGGATTTACCCGGTCTGTCAGCACTAGTGTTGGTGTTACAGAAACCGGGTCGGCAAATCTGATTTTTTAGTTTAATTGCAGGAATTTTTAGTGTTTGAGAAGCTGGGGAATCTGAGAGCTCTACTCAAGATTGGCAAGAAAGCCAATACCTTGCTCGGGATTGATATCAGTTCAACCTCGATCAAGATCTTGCAATTGAGCCCGAGTGGCAACAAATTTAGAGTGGATAACTATGTGATCCGGCCACTTCCGGCGAATGCTGTCGTCGAGAAAAACATCAGTGATATAGATGCGGTGGGCGAATGTATTGCCGCAGCAAGCAGTATTCTCAAACCTTCAACCAGAGATGCAGCCGTCGCAGTTGCAGATTCAGCCGTAATTACCAAAACCATCGAAATGAATGCGTCTTTGAGTGATTCCGAAATGGAAAACCAGATTGTTGTGGAAGCGGATCAGTACATTCCGTACCCACTCGATGAGGTGTCTATTGATTTCGAGCGCCAAGGTTTGTCTGAGCGTAGCCCCGAGATGGTCGAAGTGTTACTGGCCGCGTGTCGTCGGGAGAACGTCGATGCAAGAGTGACAGCACTGGAGCTGGGCGGATTGGTCGCCAAAGTAGTAGATATAGAGGCGTATGCGATTGAGCGCGCATTCACGCTGCTTGCAGAACAGATCGGGTCAGATGAAGAACAGACTGTAGCCATCATCGACATCGGTGCCATGATGACGACCCTGAACGTAATTCTCGGCGGCAAGACCATTTACACCAGAGAGCAAATGTTTGGAGGGCACCAGTTGTCAGAAGAGGTGCAGCGTCGATTTCGTCTGGTGTGCGCATTCCCTACCAGTCTCATGCGGGTGGCACAGCCGGTGGTTCTACTACTGAATTTGAAGAAGCGGTGTTATCCCTGCAAGTAACCCCGCAGATCACACCAGATGGTCGCATCAATATGGAACTGGATATCAGACAAGATTCGGTAGCGGCTGGTACTGGAGCCATACCGGCAATAAATACCAATCAGGTGCAAACGAGTGCGCTGGTAAATAATGGTGAGACTATAGTACTTGGTGGTGTCTTCCGCGAAGAATCTACGTTAACTGAAACCAAGACGCCTTTTCTCGGGGACTTGCCTTATGTCGGTCGGTTATTCAAACGCACTAATAATGCAAGCAGGCGAACTGAGTTGTTGATTTTTATTACACCCAAAATAATCGCTGATATTAATGTCAGATAGCATTGTCGGTCCTGATGCGATGTCTTCGCGCCAGGACTGGCAGTCAAACCCACCGCGATAAATCATTTGAAATTGCCTGGGGTCTGTCGACTGCTACGTCTTGCAGGGCCTGGTTAATTGATTTGGATTTAGTGAGCAGATCATGAAATATTCCGGGAATGTATTTCTCGTCGGTCCAATGGGAGTTGGTAAGACCACGATTGGACGTGTACTCGCCGATCAGCTGAATCAGGAATTTTTCGACTCAGACCGTGAAATTGAAGCCTCAACAGGGGCAGACATTCCCTGGATTTTTGATGTTGAGGGCGAGAGCAGTTTTCGGTTACGCGAACAGCGCATGCTGAATCAACTCACGCTGAAATCCGGGATTATTCTGGCGACTGGTGGTGGCGCTGTGCTGGCCGAAGAAAATCGCCGCAACCTTCAGGAGAGGGGCGTAGTTGTCTATCTCAGGGCATCAATTAAACAGCAAGTCGAACGCACGAGTCGTGACAAGAATCGGCCACTGTTGCAAACGCCAAATCCCGAATTGAAGATCCGCGAACTTATGAAAATTCGTGATCCACTGTATAACGAAATAGCCGACATAGTTATTGACACAAACCGCCGCAATCCTCGTTCAGTAGGCCTCGAAATAATCCGACAATTGAAGAGATTATTAAACTAGCTATCGAACGCCGCAAATAACCGAACAATATGAGCTCACCCGAAATTCAAACAGTCACCGTAAATCTTGAAGATAGAAGTTATCCTATTTTTATTGGCAAGGGTTTGATCGATGACGCGGAGTTGTATGCTCCGTTTCTGGGAAAGGGCAGGGTCGTGGTGGTTAGCAACGGAGTCGTGGCCCCGCTTTATCTCGAAAGAGTCGAGCGTGCATTATCTGGTCGAGTAGCTGCTACGGTCATATTACCGGATGGTGAGTCACACAAGGATCTTGCGGCAGTTGAGCATATCTATAATCGGTTGATGGAAGGCAAGTTTGATCGAAATACCACACTGGTTGCACTGGGTGGGGGCGTGATTGGAGACATTACCGGTTTCGCTGCCGCCACCTATCAGCGCGGCATCAATTTCATCCAGGTGCCGACCACACTATTGGCCCAGGTAGATTCTTCGGTAGGCGGCAAGACGGGTGTGAATCATCCGTTGGGCAAGAACATGATTGGTGCATTCTATCAGCCCAAATGCGTGATAGCCGACACCGCAGTGCTCAATACCCTTCCAGAGCGCGAAATCAAGGCGGGACTCGCTGAGGTCATTAAATATGGACTGATTGGTCAGCCAGAATTCTTCGAGTGGCTGGCTCTTAACAGCGCCTCGATTTTGCAACTGGATCAGCGGCTGCTGGTTGAGATAATCAGGGTGTGCTGTGAAGCCAAGGCAGCAATCGTCGCTCAGGATGAGCGGGAGACGGGTGCGCGCGCTCTGTTAAATCTGGGGCATACATTTGGCCATGCCATTGAGACTGCTACCGGATTCGGTACCTGGCTGCATGGGGAAACAGTGGCCATGGGCATGGTTATGGCTACTGATTTGTCAATGCGGCTCGGCTGGTTGGAGCCGGCTGTGGCGGCTCGAATTCGGGCAGTTATTGAAGAAAATTTTAGTATGCCGGTAATTCCTCCTGCCGATATAACTGTTGAGCAGTATCTGAACCTGATGGCATCGGACAAGAAATCGGAACTGGGCAAGATCCGGTTCATACTGCTAAAGGCCCTTGGCAATGCTGTTATTTCAGCAGATGTAGAAATGAGCAAACTAAAGGCAACCCTTACTGCGGGCAACAAGTTGTGTAGATGAACCGTGAATAAATACGTTACTGAACTGAAACTCACTTACGATCCATTCGAACCCGGCGCACAGAGCAAGGAGTTCTTCGGTGGTGGCGAGCGGCGCCTGCTCGTGGAGCAGCTAATCGAGCTGTCTCTTGAAGGCAACATGCTGGCGGCTATTACCGGTCCGCTGGGTAGCGGCAAATCCACAATTGCACGGGAAATCCGCGCCCGCTTTGGTGCCGATGCTGTGTGCATATTGGTTCCGGCTACTCTGTTCATGAATCAGGCGCAATTTCTGGAAGCTGTAGGCAAACAGTTGCCCAAGCATAAGCACATCGCTGCTGCACCTACGATTGCCGCGGGGATTACCCGGCTCAAGCAATTCGCGGCGGAACTCGACCTCGAAGCTCAATCACTGATATTGATAGTTGACGATGCGCATGAGCTCAACGTTGAAGTGCTGGAGTTGATTGATAACATCATCCAGGGATCTGGAAAATCCAGCGTTCGGGTCATCCTGCTGGGCCAGCGCCAATTAATTAATCTATTGCAGAACAGCCTGACAAGCGAAAGTCAGGCAAATCTTGCCAATTTTGTGCTGGAAAGCTTTGACACCGAAGATATCCTCGAATACTTGCAGATCAAATTGCGTCATGCAGGACTGAATGCGTCATTGCCATTCACTGGAGGAATGATCGGGCAGATCCAGAATTCTGCTGCTGGAATCCCAGGAGCCATCAATGCACTTGCTGCAGAGATCCTGTCCTCAGAGTCTGCCATGATCCCCGCAGCCAACTTTGCAGACACCGAACAGGTACCAGCAGGCAAAAAATATAATTTCGATGCACACGACCATATGCAATTTGATCTCGACATGGTCGATATGAACGAAGCGCCTGAATATATAGAGCCAGAAGTTGCAACGGATACGGACGAAGTGCGGGAAGGTTCGCTTCCTGTATTAATCGAATATATCGCCACTTATCGCTATCCAATTGCTGCATCATTCCTGAGTGTGGCACTGATCATAACGCTCTTCATCTGGAGTGCGGGCGAGACCCCGACAGATGACAACTATTCTTCAGCAGTTGCGACTCTGGCTGATGGAGGAAATGTAAATCGAATTCAACTAACTCCACCTGTGCCACAAAGCCTTGCAGAAGCAGTTGCTCCAGCTGTTGAAGACATACCGGTTGCTGTGATTAGCAATGTGGTGGCTACACTCGAGACCACAGCGGCTGTGGCATTGTCCGTCCCAATCCCAGTACCCACTCCAGGGGCAGTTGTCACCGGCGCCAGCAGCAATCAGATTCAAGTCATAGCTGCATCTGAGTCAGCCGTTGCAGTGGCTCCGACACTCAAACCAGCTGTAGTGGCGAAGCCAACACCTGCCACCGCTGCAATAATTTCCGGGTTTGAACAGGAGCTGATGGATTACCCGCCTAATGGTTTCACGATCCAGATTCTGGGCTCGCATTCGGAAGCGAATGTACAAAAATTCATTGCAGGCAAACCGCTTTCTGAGAGTCACGGCTATTATGAGACTCGCCATCAGAACAAGCCCTGGTTTGTTGTTGTCGCCGGTAGTTACCCCGACCGAGCCTCTGCGCAAGCTGTTATTGACAGGCTGTCCCCAGCACTGCGTAACATGCAACCCTGGATTCGCTCGATAGGGGAAATCCAGCGCGACATCCGCCAATTAAATGCGCTCTAGTCCTGCCAACCTGTAAATACCCACATTGGCGTGCTGGATATCAGTGACTCTCACTGGCTTGCCCAGTCGACTTCGATTTGTGTATGCAGTTGGCTCGTGTAAAATTGGCAGCCTTTTTCAATCCGTCAGGGCAATTGACCTGCAATCGCGCGTGAAGTTGCAACTCACTTCCATGAATGCGCACATTAGGTGCAATCTTGAAACTAAAGAATGATCGATTTCTCCGGGCTCTGGCTCGTGAACCTGTTGATGTAACTCCCGTGTGGATGATGCGACAAGCTGGGCGCTACTTACCGGAATACCGAGCCACGCGCCAACAGGCTGGCGACTTTCTTAGCCTGTGTCAAAACCCGCAACTTGCCTGTGAAGTGACATTGCAACCACTTCGACGCTACGCCTTTGATGCTGCCATTCTATTTTCCGACATACTCACCATTCCCGATGCGCTTGGGCAAGGTTTGTATTTTGCCGAAGGAGAGGGGCCTAAATTTCGCAAAGTAATCAGGACTGCAGCTGATGTGGAGCGGCTTCCGGATATCAATGTGGCGACTGAGCTGACTTACGTCACCGATGCAGTAAAACTGATTCGTTCCGAGTTGAATGGAGCAGTACCTTTAATTGGTTTCTCAGGCAGTCCCTGGACTCTCGCTACTTACATGATCGAAGGTGGTGGCAGTAAAGATTTCAGAATTGCCAAGCAATTCATGTATGACAACCCGGACGCAATGCATCTGTTGCTGGAGAAACTGGCGCTGGCAGTGATTGACTATCTCAACGCGCAAATCAGGGCCGGCGCCCAGGCAGTGCAGATATTCGATACCTGGGGCGGCATACTCACCACGCAGAGTTACGAGCAGTATTCGCTGTATTACATGCAGAAGATCGTCACCGCTTTGATAAAGGAAAATGAAGGGCGCCAGGTGCCATGCATTATCTTCACGAAGAATGGTGGCCAGTGGCTGGAGTCAATTTGTGCATCTGGTTGCCAGGCTGTCGGGTTAGACTGGACGACAGAAATCGGCAATGCCCGCGCGCGCATTGGTCATAAAGTGGCGTTGCAGGGCAATATGGATCCATCGATGCTGTATGCATCTCCCGCGGCCATACGCGCTGAGGTTGCGAACATACTTTCAAGTTTCGGCAAAGGTACAGGCCATGTCTTCAATCTTGGTCATGGCATAACACCGGAAGTGGATCCAGCTCATGTGAGTGTATTTGTGGAAGCCGTGCATGAGCTCTCCAGTCAATACCATAGCTGAGAACTTGAGCAGCCCACTGGCAGTTATAAGTCTGGGCTCAAACCTCCCGCTACAACGAGTGTCTGGATTGCAGGAATCAGCTGCAATCCTGCGACAAGCGCTGCGCGACTTACAGGAGCTTAGTTCCGAGCCTCTGGTCAGCTCTTCCTTTTATCGGACGACACCACTTGACAGTCCTGCGGCAGCACCGGACTTCATTAATGCGATTGCATTACTTCGACCTTTCCCCAACGTTGCTGCCTTTGAGTTACTGCAATGCCTGCACAGCATAGAGACCAAGTTCGGCCGAGCTCGTGATTTGCTGGCAAATTCACCCCGAAGCCTGGATTTGGACCTGATAAGCTTCGGTAATATGCAATGTCAGGAACCGGGACTGATTTTGCCGCATCCACGGGCGATGCTACGCCGCTTTGTTATGACACCTCTGTCCGAAGTAGCCCCCGCACTCAAGTTGCCTGGGCAGGACCTGACGGCGGCTGAACAAGCCGAATTGCTACAGACATTGCAGACATCTCAGCAGATTCAAAGACTTTAACTTTTTAGCTTTTAACCTATTGTTAAATATAAATAATTTTAAAAGCCGCAGGGATTCGAGAGCTTTGTTTGGGGTGGCTGAAGTGCATGTCACAGAATGTTACATGCAATAAAATCAATGTTATGCCCATGTTATTTGCGCACACAAAGTGCTAAAGTTTTAGCGTCGTTTAGGGCTACGCAGAGTACCTGTCGCGCAACTGGACAGTAGCCTCTGACGACGGCAATCCGAAGTTTATAAGAATAGCCAGCCCGATAAGAGAACCAATGCGATCCAGAATCCCACAATTTGCTGTCTTCGTTCTCGCGAATTTGTGCCTGCAGGTGACTGTGGCGCAGGATAATGCAGTGTTTGAGCCAGGCTATCCCGGGTTCAGCGCTTTTACTGCAAAACCTTCATCGATCGCTGACGATGACGCTCCTCTGATCAGTATTGCCCATACCTCCGAAGAGAAAGATTTTCAAGGCGCCGTCGTTGAAGACGCCCTGCAATACAATCTCGGCATGCAATTTACACCGGTGTCAGGCCTGAAATTTCGCGCCGATGCCTGGGGTTTGCAAGTTAACGAGGCGCCTGCAACTGGATCGGTAGCAGGAGGTTTGCCAAAACTTTATATTGAAGATTCAGTGATCAATGAATTCAATCTGGACAGCCCCATACTGGGCAAGAATGTTGAAACAAATGGATTCGACCTTGGTGCTTCCTATGCATGGGATACGAATCGCTTTGGCCAGTTCACGCTGCGCACCAAAGCTACGTATGTGCAGGAGTTTGAGAACAAGGGCGGAATACTGGACTTGGCGAGTTCGGAACTCAATGCCATCGATGAAAAGATGATAAGCCCGGAATTACAAAGCAGCCTGATGCTTACTTGGGAATTGGGTAATCACTCGGCAACTGCGGTGACCAATTATTTCGATTCCTACAAGGACATCAGTGAATTGGATCTGCAAGAGATAAACGATCTGGTGGATAACATCACCACAATAGACTTGCAATATGGTTATAGTGTGAAAACTGGCGCCAAAGATCGAGCAATAATCGAATTCGGTATTCGTAATGTATTCGATGAGAGAACTCAGCAATTGTTGAATTCCAGCGCTCGTATTCTCGACCAGAATGGTCGAGTTGCCTACGGTTCAATCAAGTACCAATTCTAATCCCTCGGTAAATCCCTGATCAGAGACTAACTTTTGTAAGCAATTTCGTGCGCGCAAAAAAAACCTTGGAAAATCCAGGGTTGAAGGTCTGCTCTAAAAAACCCAGTAATATACAAGAGGAAACTTCTACGGTTTTTATTATAGATTTTTTCTATTAGATGACTGTGTGCGTGTTCACATTTCGCAGTAATCTTGGCAGTTCCTGTTCGTAACCGACAACTCTTCGAATTCCTCTTTAGTTATTCTCCCGATTACCAGATGCCGGAATCACCTGCTGGCGCGCGCTATGCACCAGACTTCAATAGTATCTATTCCGGCGAGTCGCAGGGTGTCAGTAAGTGCCATTACGGTAGCCATTGTCGTAACAACATCGTCAATAATTGCGATGCGCTTCACATTCCGCAGAGCAGTTACATTGGGCACATAGAATGCATTTCGCAGATTCTTCAGGCGAGCAGTCGCATCGCCTATCTCAGTTTGCGGTATGGTGTCCTTGCGTTTCTTTACCAAGTTGGTGCTGATGGGAATTCCGCAACGAGCTGAAATCGTTTTTGCAATTTCAGCAGCCTGATTGTAGCCGCGTGAGCGTAAGCGGTTGTCATGCAAGGGAACAGGCAGCAATAAATCTGGGGGATTGTTCAGCGCATAGTACTCGTGCATGCGTTCGGCGAGGTGAGCAGCAAGCGCAAAGCCTGCATCAAAGTGAGCATGGAATTTGAATCCGCTCAGCAGAGCGTCTACTGGTGTGAGGTAAAGGAACAGACCTTTGCAAAACTGGAAACCCGGTGGGGACAATTGACACTTATTGCACAATTCCTGGCAGAGCGGAGTGTGATATGTGCTCTCCCCACATCTGACGCATGCATTTCTGATCCAGGGCAGCTCCTTGGAACATGGTCCGCAGATTAGAAACGTCGTAGAGACAATGCGTCCGCATACGATGCATGCTGTGGGAAGCAGCGCGGATACGCGTTTGAATGAGGAAATAAGCGGGTGCCCCTGTGTTCTGCATGTTGTCATGTTTAAAATAATTTTCGTAAACTTCGGCAGATCACTGAAACAGCAAATGTCCAATTAAGCGTAGATGAAGTTTCTCAAAAGTCCAATTAAAGGGCTGACTTGATATCTGTCCTCGAAAACTTCCCCTATAATTCCTGCTGTTGAAACAAGGGGAACAAACATGCCAAATTATCGTGCGCCGCTAGCGGATATGCAGTTTCTGCTGCGAGACGTTTTCTGCGCGGAAGAATTATTTGCGGCCATGCCGAGCACGGCCGAAGTTACCTATGATTTGATCGATGCAATTCTCGAAGCAGCGGGAGATATTTCTTCCGAGTTGCTATCAAGCATAAATCAATCCGGTGACGCTGAGGCTTGTCAATTCCTGAATGGAGTCGTCACTACTCCAAAAGGTTTCAAGGAAGCATACACTGCATATGCTGAAGGAGGCTGGTGCGGCCTCACAGGTGAGCTTAAGTATGGTGGTCAGGGCATGCCAAAAGTGCTCTCAGCACTGATCGAAGAGATGATTTTCGGTGCCAACTCCTCTTTCGCGCTTTACGCAATCCTTACCACAGGTGCCACGTTGACTTTGAATCAGCACGGCAGTGACCAGCTGAAGCAAACCTATCTTCCTAAAATGTATAAAGGTATATGGTCGGGCAGTATGTGCCTTACTGAACCGCATGCGGGTACGGACCTTGGCATCCTGACAACTCGAGCCGATGAAAGTAGCGATGGCAGTTATCGAATTACCGGCACCAAAATCTTCATAACAGCAGGCGAACATGACCTCACCGAAAATATAATCCATCTGGTGCTGGCCAAGCGACCCGATGCTCCCAAAGGACCGAGAGGAATTTCACTCTTCCTTGTCCCGAAATTGCTGGTTGATACTGCAGGCAATCTCACTGGACAGAAAAACAATGTTGTTTGTGGTTCCATTGAACACAAGATGGGAATCAAGGCTTCAGCAACTTGTGTATTGAATTTTGATGGTGCTACCGGATATCTGGTCGGTGAGTTAAACCAGGGATTGTCCAATATGTTCACTATGATGAATTACGAACGATTGTCGATGGGGTTGCAAGGGAATGGCTTGGCTGAAAGTTCCTACCAGATAGCCGCTGCGTATGCGAAGGAGCGAGTGCAGGGACGGGCAGCAAGCGAAAAACAGCAATCGGCTCGGTTAGCAGATCCAATACTTGTGCATCCTGATGTCCGCAGAATGTTACTCACCATGCGCGCCAATATCCTGGCGGGCCGCGCATTATCCCTGTATGCCTCCAGCCAGCTTGATATCGTAAAGTTTCATCCAGATGCTTTCGAGCGGCAGCGCGCCAAACAGTTGGTGGCTTTGTTGGTCCCTGTTCAAAAAGCGTATTGCACGGATCGAGGTTTTGAAAGTTGTGTGCTTGGCCAGCAGACCTTGGGTGGTCACGGTTATGTTGCCGAGTGGGGGCTGGAACAAAACGTAAGGGATGCACGCATCGCGCAAATCTACGAGGGAACCAATGGTGTGCAAGCGCTGGATCTCGCTGGTCGCAAAACTGTTCGTTGCAACGGTGAGTTGTTACAAGTTTTATTTACAGATATTGATGGGTTTATTGCCGCTCAGTCTTCTGTGCGCAGTCTTGATCCATTTATCGCTCACATGGAGCACACGAAAGATCTGCTCGCTAAAGCCACATCGATTTTGCTGACTGACGCTCTTGATGATCCGAATGCAGTCGGTGCGGCTTCATATGCATACATGGAACTTATGGGCTTAACTCTCTACTGTTTTATGTGGTTGCGCATGCTCGCGGCAGCGCAACAAGCATTGACCCAAGACGCGGGCAATCAGGAGTACTACGACGGATTGGTTAAAACTGGTGAATTCTTTTATGCGCGATTACTGCCTCGCGCAGGTGCATTGGTGAATGAAATCAAAGCCGGGCCTGCTACATTAATGGCACTCAAAATGGAGCAGTTCTGAGTTAAATAGCCCACTCCACATTCTGTGCGAACATCGATTTAAGCTCTTCGAGATTCTCGTCCTGTTCGCCTATCAGAATCAGGTTGCCATCATCCAAAGGGACAACCAGCCCGCGGAAACGGTCGTCTTGAATCGCGTATTCGGTAGAAACCGGACTGTTATTGATAACTATTACATTGATTGCGCCATGGCTACCATTCACCATCACGTGTGCGCTATGAAAGGTTGGCAATACCACGCACAGTTTGGCGAATCGTACCGGCATCGCCTGCAGGGACTGTTCATCATTGAATTGCGTGTCAGCCAGTGCCGTCACCTCAATCACCGCAGGCATGGAAATGTTCGGCAAGTCAGACCCGGCGTTGAAGGCGTTAATTTCATTTACTTCATGGTACAGATGCTGAATTACCTGGCCGCCAAAGGCAATCTCGGCAGTAGATGGTGCGCCACCCAAAGTTAAGATAGCCGCGATCCCAACTGCCATAAGCAAACTTGCAGCTATGGCGTAGTACTGGAAAAAATTATTGCTCGAAGGTTTGCTCGCCTCGCGTCCGCTCGCACTAGTCTCCGCCTGCGCTGGAATTGTCAGTAGTCTCTCTGCCAGTCCTGCAGTCACAGCAATGCTATTCGTCAGATTTACAATAGCGTGTTCCAGCTTGCGAGAGTCAGCCAGAATTTTCTGCAAAGCGGCATGATCTTTCGCCGCATCCAGAATTTCCTGATCGATTGCTGCAGGGTTTGCGTAGACCCTTTTGCGAAATTCTAATTCATCCATTTGTCATCAGCTCTTGGTAGTTGGCTTTGTATTTATAGTGGCAGCATTCCAATAATTCACTCTTCTGTTGCGTCGCTTTCCAGGTTGAATTCTTGTTCAAGTTTGCTTCTGGCGCGAAACAGTCTTGTCATTACTGTGTTGTTATTCAGATCCAGAATGTCAGCTATTTCTTTCCCGCTGAACCCGCCTATCACTTGGAGCAAGAGTGGTTCGCGGTATTCACTTTCGAGTCGATTGATTGCATTGTGCAGTAATTCACGATCCATGCGACTGTCAGGTTCAAGTTGGTCATTTTCTGCTATGGACTGTCCTTCAATGTCGACCAGCTCCGGGCGATAGCGCTCATAGAGTCGGGCATTTTCCCGACGCAGTATGGTGAATAACCAGGCTTTGGCGGCTTTATCATCCTGCAGACTCTCTAAAGACCGCCATGCACGCAAAAATGTTTCCTGCACCAGATCTTCGGCCAGAGGTTTGCTTTTGCACAGCCAATAGGCATAGCGAAACACGTCCTGATAGAACGCAGCGACCAGTGATTCATAGCGCTGCCGCTTGTTTTCGCCCTTCAGGACCGGGATCTCATTCATTTTATTCAGGCTTGAGTTAATGTGCTGGATTGCCAGCTGGGGGTCAGAATTGGATTCGCAATTGATGCTGGGGCTGTTCCAGTCGGGCTGAGAGTGTGCCGAATTTGCCTGGGCGCATCAGGTATTTCGCCGCGAGCAACCTCCCGCACACCCAGGCCCAGACTGTGCCCACTGCAGTTGAGTCGGCAAGCATTGTCTGCGGCAGTATGCCCTGTATACTTGCCCCACTTTGAATGCAGAGGATTCAGATCATGGTAAGAATCGCTATAGCCGGAGCCGCGGGTCGCATGGGTAGAACCCTGGTGGAAGCGATAGCGCGCAGCGGCGCGACCATGTCGCTTACTGCAGCCACTGTGTTACCAGATGACCCGGCGCGGGGCATGGATGCGGGTCTTTTAGCCATCGGCGCGCCACTAGGCGTGATTACTGTCGGTGATTTGGCCATGGCCCCAGACTTCGACGTATTGATTGATTTCACCGCACCAGATGCCAGTCTGCAGCAATTGGCAATCTGCCAACAACGACATAAAGCGGTTGTTTTAGGTACCACCGGGTTTTCGGCCGCGCAAAGGCAATTAATTGCCTTGGCCGCGGGCTCCATTCCAATCGTATTTGCGCCTAATTTTAGTGTAGGGGTAAATCTTTGTTTCAAGTTGCTCGAGCAAGCAGCCCGGGTATTGGGAAACGACGTCGACATCGAGATCGCGGAAGCTCATCATCGCTTTAAAAAGGATGCACCTTCGGGTACAGCTCTTGAAATGGGCGCTGTCATAGCGCGAACTCTAGGCAGGAATCTGGATGAGTGCGCCATATACGGCCGCGAGGGTCAGACTGGAGAACGTTCACGAGAGACAATCGGCTTTGCTACTATTCGGGCTGGCGATATCGTTGGTGATCATACCGTGACCTTCGCCGGACTGGGTGAACGCGTTGAAATCACACATAAAGCCAGCAGTCGCATGACGTTTGCCAGCGGCGCCGTTCGTGCCGCAGCTTGGGTTGCACAAAAACCCCCAGGGCTTTATACGATGCAAGATGTGTTGGGACTCTGAGCCGCAGAGAGGCTCGCTACAATTTCGACAAAAACTTGCAGAATAATTTCTATTCCTCGTAGACAAGCCGGGGCATCTTTCAATAGAATACTCCCTCAGTATGTTGAATGCTGAAACTTTGACGAAATTGCAAATAATTCGCTTCGATAGCCACTGTATTTGCAAGACGAGATTTTAAAAACGGAGTGAAGAAATTCTTCAGTCCGTTTTTTTTGCGCCGTAAAAAAGCATGCAATCTACGCTCAGATTATAAACAGAAGGGTGCAATCCTGTATTCGGTCAGACACAAAATTCATAACTTCACGAACTATATATAACCAGGAAAGACGGGAGCAATAGTGGCAGGATCAGCTGTACTGGCTTTAGAAGATGGCAGCATCTTTAGGGGTACTGCAATTGGGGCAGAGGGAAGTTCCTCTGGTGAAGTAGTTTTCAACACGTCAATGACTGGATATCAGGAAATTCTCACTGATCCGTCGTATGCAAAGCAAATCATCACGTTGACGTATCCGCATATTGGCAATACCGGCACTAACGAAGAAGACAACGAATCGCCGCGCGTGTGGGCGTCTGGATTGGTAATTCGTGATTTGCCTCGCCTCGCCAGTAATTGGCGCACTGAACAGACTCTGGATGAATTTCTCAAGCAGCGTGGAGTGGTGGCGATTG
>Ga0209553_1000024_pt1 | contig 77838 bp, 56 predicted proteins | sample LauGreFBDMM110DN_2_FD_188217 | JGI IMG/M metagenome (GOLD analysis project Ga0209553, IMG submission 188217) | Freshwater lake microbial communities from Lake Michigan, USA - Fa13.BD.MM110.DN (SPAdes) (version 2) | ecosystem: Environmental > Aquatic > Freshwater > Lake | place: Lake Michigan...
GGAACGAAAGCCCTATCGCGAGATTGAGCCAGAAAGAATCCACTGCGATAACTTCGGCGGCGTTCTGGGCATCGATCATCGCCTGATCGACCACTGGAACTGCGGCTAACAATGTTTCCAGGTCGCCACTGCTGGCAATGGCCTGTTCAGCAGGTGCAGCGCCAGCGATCGCTGCCACGGTAATGCGCGTGGCAGGTACGACAGCCGCTTCGGCGGCATCTGTATTCACGTTCCACCATGGAACGGAGATCTGTGGTATTTCAATAAAGCCGCTTTCGGTGGCTACGATGGACACGGTCTCGGTGCGTGTGCCGACAATATTGCCATCGACGAAAGTGCGTTCGATAGTTGGAGGATCGGGGTATACGTTGGCGCCGGTCAGGGTCATGTCACTGAAGGGCGGCAACACAGCGCCATCGAGCCCGTCTGCCACCATGGTTACAGTGCGGGATATCGTATCACCCACCTTTAATTCGGCGAGGGGTGGGTTCCACTGCTCTTCGAGAGTGAGGTTGGTTACTGGTAACCAGAATCCATCGGCCTGCACGCTGGCGTGACGCTCCATCACATCGATGGTAATGCCCTCGATAAACGCAGTTACCCGGCGTGTGTTGAGATTGCGGAATACGAAGTTGCTGGAACCATCAGTCACTTCGCCGCGAAACAGGATGTCTGGTATTTCCAGCGGGCCGCTGCGCTGGGGAAAAATAACGTAGCGTTTTTCATACACGCCAAAACGTACGCCATCGAGCAGTTTCTCGTACTGATTTGGCGAACCAATCAGCTGGATCACCGAGTTCTCCATTTCCAACTCGGTGAATTGCGGATTACGGATGCCGTTAATCGTGTAATAGAGACGTACCGTGAACAGGAGTTGTTCCTGCACATAGAGCGAGTCTTTGTTGGTTTCAATCTCCAGATAGAGTTCATCATTGGACTGGTTGGAGCGGGGACCTTCATTGACTACAGTAATTGCGATTGGCGCAGTGGTCTGGTTACTGATAGTCAGGGCAGGAATGGTGAGCTCACCTTCCTCAAGCGGGAACAAGGTGATGATGTAATCAGTCCAGGATTCTACGGCGCCATTGATGCTGCGAATCTGGCTGGAAGTGCGAGTGCCGAGTACATCAAATGCGGTGGTGAGCGGCGTCAGGTCTAATTGCATGCCCTGGCGTTGGTCGTATACCCGAATTGTCAGTGTCAAGGTTTCACCGCGGGCGACTTCGTTGCGGTCTACTGTCAGCTCCACTTGCTGCGCGACGGCAGCGCTACTGGCGCACAGCAGTACGCAGAGAAACCAGCGTGAGAGGACGTTGCGCAGCCGGGTGCTCACCAGATCTGGCCTCCATTCTGAATGCTGTTAGCGGTGCCATTTAACTGTCGCTGGCGATACTGGAAACGAAATTTGCGCCGCAGCAGTTCGCCGGGATCATCCTCGATGCGTCGCAGCCACTGTTCCAGTGCCTGTTGTTCCTCGAATTCCTCGTTGCTGGTATCGCTGGGGGTATTCTGTTCGCTATTTGATTCGGAACTTTCCTGTTCTTCAGGAGCCTCGTTTTGTTGCTGCTCCTGTTGCTGCTCTTCATTGCCTTCCTGGCTTTCCTGATCTTGCTGCTGACTGCTTTCTTGCTGCTCATCAGATTCATTCTGTGAGTTTTGTTTTGACTGTTGTTCCTGGCTGTCACCGTCCTGATTTTCGCCTTCCTCGGACTCTTCTTGCTCTAACAATTTCTCTACGATCTCTTTGTTGTGGATGGCGTCAGCATGGTTCGGATCCATACTGAGCGTCAGCTCATAGGCAGCGATGGCTTCAGCATAATTGCCGAGTAATGCCAGGGAATTGCCGCGATTGTAGTGTCCATCCGGAGTGTTGAAGGCGCTGAATCCGGCGATTGCCGCCTCGTAGTCAGTCGCACGGTAACTGGCTGCGCCTTGCCAGTCAGGGAGCTGGAACAGGGCCGCGGCGGTAGCATGCTCATCTGCGGCAAAGGCTTCTGCGGCTTGCTGATTCTTGGTAAGCCACAGATCCCGCCATTCCAATGCCTGTGCCGGTGGTGCCGGCAACAGCAAACCGCCACCCAGAATCAGGCTGCAGCCGAACAACCAGCCGCGCCGGAATGTCATCGCTGCCAGTGGTAGCACGAGCAGCAGCAGCCACGGTCCGGTCTCATACCAGATGTCAAACTCTTCTTCGACGTCACTCAATTCCGGTTCTTCAAGCAGGGCGAATTCAGTCAACAAGTACTCCAGATCGGAATCAGCCAATTGAATGTCGTGATAGCGACCGCCGACGCGATTGGCCAGCGATTGCAGAACATTGCGATTCAAGGTCGGAATGACCATGGCGCCGCTTTCATCGGTCAGCAAGCTGCCGTCATTAGTCCGAATTGGTGCCCCTTCTTCAGTACCTATGCCCATGACCAGCAAAGTAAAGTTGGTGGGCTCTAGCTGCTGCGAGATCAGCAATTCCTGATCGAAACCACTGATGCCGTCGGTCATGAGCAGGATCTTGCCATTGGTAGTGCCGGTATCGCTGAGCAAACTTATGGCAAGATCGATGCCACTCATCGGGTTACTGCCAAACAGAGGCATGATGTTAGGCGAGAGTGAAGGCACCAGCGCTGCAATGGTAACCACGTCATCAGTCAGCGGAGTTACGGTGTGAGCATCGCCGGCGTATACCACGAGAGCTGTCTGGCCTTCTGCGCGCAGAGTGAGTATGTCGCGTAACTTGCGCTTCGCCAGGTCGAGGCGATTGGGGACATGATCGGCGGCAAACATCGACAGGGACAGATCGAGCACGATTACGAGGGCATCTTCCCGTTTCTGCACTGGCTGTGGCAATTGTTCCCATACCGGTCCAGCCAGGGCGAAGGTGGACAGTAGCCAGGCCGCGATCAGCAACAATAAAGGTGTGCGTTGTGAGGCGTTCTTGCTGCGATCCAGCAGGTAGGGTAGCAGCGCCTTATCGATGGCACGGTCCCAGGCAGTGACAACGGAGTTCACGCGCCATAACGAAAATATAAATACCAGGGCTGGCAGCAAGCCCAGCAACCACACCGGGCGCAGGAAATGGAAATTCTCAATCAGGTTTGCTGGAATCAGGAGTTCCATCAGGCTTTACCACCCTCAGGCAAATTCGAAACATCAGATTCAGCGTCATCATCACCAGCGAGATCATCTATGCGCGCCTTGCCCGCCAGTGACATCCAGGGAATGGAAAATAGCGCGAGGATAAAGCTGATAATTATGGCTGCGCCGAGTGGCCAGTAGAACAACACGCGCGTGGGTCGATAGGTTTGCGGATCCTGTTCGATGGTTTCCAGTCGATCAAGTTCTTCATAAATGCCCACCAGATCACTCACGTCACGTGCGCGAAAATAGCGACCACCGGTGGATTCGGCAATTTGCGTGAGTACGGCTTCGTCGAGTTCTGCCGACGGATTGATTGCGCGCGCACCAAAAAACGTGCGTTGTACTACCTGGTCAGCGCCGATGCCGATGGTATAAACCTTGATATTTTCTGTGCGCGCCAGTTGCCCAGCTTGCTCGGGAGATACGGCGCCAGCGTTGTTGACACCATCAGTGAGCAGAATCAATACGCGGCTGTTTTCTGGCCGGGTACGCAGGTGGATCACAGCAAGGCCAAGGGCATCGCCAATGGCGGTGGCGGATTCCTCGATGATGCCGATGTCAGCTTCAGCCAGCAGTTTGCCGACAGTCTCGCGGTCAAAGGTCAAGGGAGCCTGAACATAGGCGTGTGCGGCGAACAGAATCAGGCCGAGGCGGTCGCCATGGCGGCGCTCGACGAAATCTCCCACCACTGCCTTTACTACCTCAATACGGGATACCTGACGATTGCCCACCACCATGTCCTGTGCCTCCATACTGCCGGAGATATCCACCGAGAGCATGAGGTCACGTCCGGTTGAAGGCAGTTGCACTGGCTCGCCAAGCCACTGTGGCCGGCTGGCCGCCAATACCAGCAGCAGCCAGATCAGGCTGCAACAAATCAGATTGAGCAGGCGCCCGCTGGTCAGGTTTTCATGCTCCGACTGGAGACGGCTGAGGGCACTGAAAAACGGCACATACAGAGCCGCATCCTGACGCGGTGCCCTTGGCATCAATTTATAGATGAGCAGGGGCAGGGGCAGCATCAGAAATACATATGGCCAGGTGAATTCGAGCATCAGTGACTCAATCCTTGGGGTGCGGCCGGTTTTGGCGGACTTAGATACAAACTGCTTACCCAGCGGCGACCGAAGCCATGCAGTGCATCTACGTCGACCTGGCACTGTTTTTGGAAACGGCCAAAACTCAGTGCCGCCGCGATCTCTGCCGTCATGGCGGAAGATTCACCCTTTTCCTTTATAAAATCAACCCAGGCGGCGCCGTCCAGGCTGGCACTGGCTGACTGCGGGAAATGGACCAGAGCAACCCGTCGGAGGACGCTATTCACTTCATTTATATAGCGCAATCTGGAGCTGTCGGCGGCGTCATCGGCAGCGACGGCAACTTGCGCGTAGCAGCGATCCAGTTCCGACAAGGCGTGATTGCAGATCTTGTGCAAGCGCGAGTAGCGCAGATACCTGCGCGCGGCGAACAATGCCAGAATCAGCAGCACCAGGGCGAGTATCCACCAGCCAGGGGCGGGCGGCCACAGTCCAACCGCCTGCGGCAGGTGAATGTCGGCTAGTTGGCTTAGTAGTTCTTCGCTATCCATTCGCGGATCTGCTCTACAACGAGTTGATTGGTACGTATCTTGATCAGGCGAATCTGGAGCCGATCGAGCTCTGACACAATTTTTTCCATGCGCTCCTGAAATTGTTCACGATAACGTTGGCGCGCCTTGTTGCTATGGGTATTGATGGCACCTTTACGGTTACCGTCGGTAATGCTGTAGATGCCCGGTACCGGCAGGGTTTCTTCCAGTGCATCATAAATGAAGCAACAGACCACATTGTTGTGGCGCGAGAGTTGATTCAGGTACTGCAAGGCCTTGTCGTCCAAGGTGGAGAAATCGGAGATGACATACAGTGTACTGCCGGGCTTGGTGATACGCCGAATCTGGCCCAGAGCGTGGGCCAGACCAGGCTCGAAGCCAGGCTCAGTGGCAGTCTGGGTCACCGGGTCTGGCGCATGTTGCAGGCGCTGGTTATAGAGATAGACCTGATTTAGCAAGTGCAGCGCCGAACGGCGGCTGCGCTTGGGTCGGACCAGACTGGACTCAAGGTCTGAAAATACGAGGCCGCCGACGCGGTCGCCGTTGTCGATCGCCAACCAGCAGAAAACAGCAGCGGCTTGCGCGGCGATTACGGATTTGAAGGCAGTCTTGCTGCCAAAAAACATGTTATGGGTCTGATCGACGGCGATGATTACCGGGCGTTCGCGCTCTTCACGGAACACCTTGGTAAAGGGTTTGCCATGGCGTGCGGTGACGCGCCAGTCGATCAAACGGATATCGTCGCCAGCTTGATAGGGGCGAAATTCTTCGAAATCGATACCGCGGCCGCGCATCTTGGACAAATGCAAGCCAGAAGTGCCAGCAATTGAACGAGTATGGGCAAGATATTCAAGGGTTTTGGCTGCATAGCGCTGCACCAGCAACTGCTGCAGGGTAATCAATGCACCCTTGCTCTGGTAGCGCTCGTGCAGAGGATCAATTTGGATAAACTTGGTGGACATGCGGCGTCGCCCCTAACAATCTAGGCTGATGGCACGCGTTCGCGAATTGTCTCCAGCACCTTGTCAGGCGTAATGCCGCTCGCTTCTGCCTCAAAGCTTAAGAGGATACGGTGGCGCAGTACGTCAAACATGATTTCCTGGACATCATCCGGACTGACGAAATCGCGGCCTTGCAACCAGGCGTGAGCGCGGGCGCAACGATCCAGTGAGATAGTACCCCGCGGGCTTGCGCCATATTCCAGCCAGCCGTCAACATCGGCACCGTAGAGCTTGGGTTGGCGGGTAGCCATGATCAATTGAATTATGTATTCCTCGACTGCGGGCGCCATATGCATTGCCAGAACTTCCTGACGGGCAGCGAACAAATTAACTTGTGATACTTCAGTAGGTGGAGCTGACACCTTATTCTGGGCTTCGTTGCGCACCAGTTGCAGAATTTGCCGCTCGGCTTCGACCGCAGGATAGCCAATCGTAACGTGCATCAGGAAACGGTCGAGTTGTGCTTCCGGCAAAGGATAGGTGCCTTCCTGCTCAATCGGGTTCTGGGTAGCCATCACCAAAAACAGGGGCGGCAGGGCGAAAGATTCACGACCCACGCTCACTTGTCGTTCACCCATCGCTTCCAATAAAGCGGATTGCACTTTCGCAGGTGCCCGGTTGATTTCATCGGCCAGTACCAGATTGTGAAATATCGGACCCTGCTGAAAGCGAAACGAACCATCTTCTGGTCGGAATACTTCGGTGCCGGTGATGTCGCTGGGTAAGAGGTCGGGGGTAAACTGGATGCGGTGGAAATCGCCTTCGATAGCGCGGGACAGATCTTTAATCGCCTTGGTTTTTGCCAGACCCGGAGCGCCTTCTACCAGTAAATGACCATCAGCCAGCAGTGCAATCAGTAATCTGTCTAGTAAGCGTTCTTGTCCTATGATTTGATGCGATAACCAATTTTTAAGTTCTGTTATTATTCCGTGCTGGCTCATATGAAGAATTCTCGTGTAGGCGGCGTGCGTAAGGCAAAGTCAGGGATTGTAAACGTTTTATGGTGGATGTCTAGGCAGACATTGTAGCTCTGCTGCTGCATTGCAAATATGTGAAGAAAATATCCAGTTGGTGTGCAGCTTGGTTAACTAAAACTGCACGAATCCGATCAATATCCCGGAAGGCTTGTGTTGATCGGACAGTGATTGAGAGCAAAATATGAGCGACACAGCCATTACTGAAAATATCTTGCTGGCCCCTGTTAATCGGAAAATCGACGGCGCATTCTCCGGTAAAAAAGCATTGGCTCTCAAATTGTTTGCGCGGCAATTTTTTGCCAGCACTTCCAAATCTGATCTGCGGCAAATACCTGAAGCGGAGTTGTATCGGCAAATCCTCGAGGCCTGGAAGTTCATTGCTGAGCGCAAGCGGGGTGCGCCGAAAATAGCATTCATTCAACAGGATGTGAAACTTGGTGAAGAGCGCAAGCCAATCACAAGTATCTACCTCTTGCTTGATGATATGCCGTTTATCGTGGAATCCATCAGACAGGGTTTGAATCGCGCCGGTGTCACAGTCAAACGGGTTAACAATGCGGTAATTTACGCGCGGCGTACTGCGGCCAAAAGTTCGTCACCAGGTGCCGCCAAAAGCAAGGCGCGAGCCGCGGCAGAATCTGAAGTATTGCAGGATCTTGCTGGTGGCACTCAAGCAGGCTATCAGGCAGAGGCAATATGCCGAATCAACTGTCTGCACTTCGACGCGTCGCGTTGCCAGGCAATTGAAGCCGAGATAGTGGAAACCCTGCAGCATGTTACCGCCGCGGTGACTGATTATCCGGCAATGTGCAAACGCGCACTCGATATTCGGGACTCGCTCCGGGAGAAAGCTGGCCAGATTCCGCTGCCCGCCGCGGAAATCGATGAGTCTCTGGAATTTATTGCGTGGTTGGTGGATAACCATTTCACTTTTCTTGGTTACGAAGAGTATCGAATAAAGAGATCCAAGCAGGAGCGTTATGTAGAACTGCAGCAAGGCTCAATGCTGGGTGTCGCTCGTTTCAAGACGTCATTGAAAGCGCGGGCGAAAATCTCCAGTCTGCATCCCGGTACCGGTGATTTGATCCTGAAGAAAAAGATTTGCGGCTTCGCCAAGTCTGGCATTCGCTCCAGAGTGCATCGTCATGTGTATCAGGATTATGTGTTGCTGAGAGAGTTTGACAAGAATGGCAAGGTTGCGATCGAGCATCGCTTTATCGGGCTGTACTCTTCAGCGGTCTATTACCAAGAGGCTTTGGAAATTCCGCTGGTTCGCAAGAAAGTAACGCGCGTACTCGAGCGCTCCGGATTTGCCCCTAATGGTCACAGCATCAAGGAATTGTTGCAGGTTATCAACGTGTTTCCCCGTGATGAATTGTTTCAGATCAGCCACAAGCAGCTCGCCAGCACTGCCATCGAAATTGCCAAAATACAGGAAACCCGCACCAGCAGGTTATTTATCCGGCGCGACTCCTATGGCAAGTTTTTCTCCTGCCTGGTCTATGTGCCGAGGGATATATTCAACACCAGTGTGCGCCTGCGAATACAGGATTTCCTCAAGCAAAGATTGCAGGCTGAGGAGATTGATTTCAACACCAACATGTCTGAATCGATACTGGTGCGTGTCCACTTCACACTGCGGGTACCAGCCATCCATCTGGTGAACTACCAGCTGCCTGATCTCGAGCGCGAGCTCATAGCATTGGTCAAGCCATGGGAAGATTATTTTCAGGAAGCATTATTGGCACGCTACAGAGAGCAGCAGGCTACAGAGTATTATGACTGGTACGCCAGCTGCTTCTCTTCATCCTACAAGGAGAGCTATGGCGCTCAGGCAGCAGCGGACGATGTTGAACACATAGAGCGGGTCGTCCGCACCAGTGAGCTCTCACTTAAACTCGCCAGCTGTTCTGCGGAAGCAGGCGCGGAACTGAGCTTTAAAATATTCAGCCGCAAGCACCAGCTGTTTTTATCCGATGTTGACCCGATATTGGAAAATCTTGGGCTCAACATCGTCAGTGAAAAATCTTTTCGATTACAACCGAATACTGATGATCCGGTGTGGTTGCATGAGTTCAGCTTGTACCGCAAACACAGTGATGGAGAGGCCAGCGCCAATCTGCGGCAGAATTTCGAAGAGGCTTTCCGTGCAGTATGGAGCGGGCGCATCAATGATGACACGTTCAACGCGCTCGTCACCAATGCCGACGTATCGTGGCGCGATGCAGCGTTGCTGCGTGCGTATGCTGCATATCTGAAGCAAATTCAGTTTGGATACGGCATAGGCTTCATCTCCGAAACATTGTCGCGGCATCAACACGTCAGTCGTCTCCTTATAGAGTATTTTCATGCGCTGTTTGATCCTTTGGCCCAACATGGCGCCTCTGCTGGGTCGAAGAAAGTGCGCGAGAAAATTGCTTTGGCTATCGACGCTGTCGTGAACCTGTCCGAGGACAGCGTTTTGCGCGCCTTCCTGAATTTGATGGACAGTACCTTGCGTACCAATTTTTTCCAGAAAGATGCAGCTGGTCAACCGAAGGATTATTTTTCCTTCAAGTTCAATCCGGAACAAATAGATGGTGTGCCATTACCCCGACCCAAGTTCGAGATCTTCGTGTTCTCGCGGCAAATGGAGGGTGTGCACCTGCGCGCTGGCAAGGTTGCACGGGGTGGATTGCGCTGGTCTGATCGCACCGAAGACTACCGCACCGAAGTGCTGGGTCTGGTGAAGGCGCAGCAAGTCAAGAACTCGGTGATTGTGCCAGTGGGCGCGAAAGGCGGGTTTGTAATCAAAGGCGCGACTGCCGGTATGCCGCGGGACGAGTTTATGGCATTGGGGGTGCGCTGTTATCAGACCTTCGTCAGTGGCTTGCTGGATATTACCGACAATCTGCGTGGCACCGAGGTGGTACCGCCGCCCTCGGTTATTCGGCGCGATGCAGATGATCCCTATCTGGTAGTGGCGGCGGACAAAGGAACGGCGACTTTTTCGGATATTGCCAACAGGATTTCTGCCGAGTACGGCTTCTGGCTGGGCGATGGTTTCGCCTCGGGTGGCAGTAACGGCTATGACCACAAGGCAATGGGGATTACGGCAAAGGGTGCCTGGATCTCGGTGCAGCGGCATTTTCGCGAACTCAATATTAACGTGCAGCAACAGGATTTCACCGTTGTTGGCATCGGCGATATGTCCGGCGACGTATTTGGCAACGGCATGTTGCTCTCGCCTCAAATCTGTCTTGTGGCAGCGTTCAATCACATGCATATATTTATCGACCCGGACCCTGCATCCGCTCCAAGTTTGAAGGAACGCGATCGGCTGTTTCGATTGCCGCGCTCGACTTGGGCAGACTACGACCAGAAGTTGATTTCCCGCGGCGGAGGTGTGTTCGAGCGCAGTGCGAAAATTGTAAAGATCAGTCCGGAGATGAAGCGACTGTTTGCCATCACCGCTGATGCATTGACCCCGAATGAGTTGATCAGGCATTTGCTGCGCAGTGAGGCTGACCTGCTTTGGAATGGGGGCATTGGCACTTATGTCAAGGCAACCGCGGAATCTCATGCGGATGTTGGCGACAAGACTAACGATGCGCTGCGGGTGAATGGCTCTGAGCTGCGCTGCAAGGTTATCGGTGAAGGCGGCAATCTGGGAATGACGCAAGCAGCGCGCATTGAATATGGCAAGCGTGGTGGCATCTCACTTACTGACTTCATTGACAATTCGGCTGGTGTCGATTGTTCGGATCATGAGGTCAATATCAAGATCGTGCTTAACAAATTGCTGGCGAATAATACGCTGACAATCGCGCGCCGCAATAAACTGCTCGGGTCTATGACTGACGAAATCGCCGCGCTGGTGCTTGCTGACAATTACAACCAGGTGCAGGCGATAGGCATCGCGATGTCGCAGATGGAGCTTCGCAACAAGGAGTTTGCGGGGTTGATTAACTATCTTGAAGCGCATGCGGGGCTGAATCGCAAACTGGAGAATCTGCCAGACAACGAGCAGCTGGAAGAGCGCTATGCGAAAGGCCAATATCTCACCAGGCCGGAAATCGCCATTATCACCTCGTATATGAAAATGTTTCTGAAGGCGCGGCTCGTGACAGCGCCTTATCTGGAAGATCCATTTCTGCACAATTACCTGTTCGGCGCATTTCCGCGCAAGCTGGTGAAGACATATAAGGATGAGGTTCTCCGGCATCCATTGCGCAAAGAGATTATTGCCACCCAATTGGCGAACTCGGTCGTGAACCTGGTCGGCCCCAGTTTTGTATACCGCATGGCAGATTCGACCGGAAGCACGGTAGCTGAAGTGGTAAAAACTACCGTTATCGTCAAGGAAATGTTCCAGATTCAAACGCTCTGGGAAGCGATCGAGGCACTTGACTACAAGGTCGCCGCTGCAGTGCAGATCGATATGATGTCGCGGTTGATCCGATTGATCCGGCGTGCCACGCGCTGGTTGTTGCGCAACCGTCGCAAGGATTTGGGTTTCAGTGCCGAAATAGATTTTTTTGCAAGCATGCTAAACGAGACACGCGCGATGCTGCCTGGGAGATTGCCACCGGACTTCGCGGCAATGTTTGCGGACAAGCTGGCATATTTGCAGGCGTCGCAGGTTCCGATGCAATTAGCGCAACGAGTAACGGAGAGCGAGTTCTTGTATCCGGCCATCAGCTTCATAGAAATCAGCACAGGTACAAAAGTGAAACTTGGCAGGGTAGTTGATACGTACTACGCCATTGGTGAAGAGTTGCAGTTAAACTGGTTAGGCAAAATGATCAATCAACTCAGTGTCTCCGGCTACTGGCAGGCAATGGCGCGGGAATCTTATCTGGATGATCTGTCACGGCAGCAACAGGCCTTGACCTGTAATGTAGTGTCGCAGCACAAGGGTAATGTGGATGCTGAGGTCGTGGTCGCGCAGTGGGCGGCGCAACATGCTGGAGCGGTCGCGCGAGTGAAGCAGATGCTGAAGCAACTGCAGACTGAAGTGCAGCCGGAGTATTCCATGTTTTCCGTTGTGCTGCGCGAATTACAAACCTTGTCGCGAATTACCGGGGCGGATGCCTGAGTGAAAAACCAAGCTGTCTGGTGTGTATTCAATGTTCTATAAATTATTGCGAGAGCTGCTTTTTTGTCTGCCAGCGGAGGCATCCCACACGGTAGCCCTGCGAGCCATGGCTGTCAGTAATCAGCTGGGCCTGTCAGGCCTGGTGGCAGCTCGCAGCCTGGGGTCGCCTTGCACACTCATGGGTATCCGCTTTCCCAACCGCATCGGTCTCGCCGCCGGTCTGGACAAGAACGCTGACTATGTGGATGCATTGGCAGCGCTGGGATTCGGTTTCATTGAAGTGGGTACCTTGACGCCGCGGCCACAGCCGGGCAATCCGAAGCCGCGCTTGTTCCGACTGCGTGCAGAGCAGGCCATTATTAATCGCATGGGGTTTAACAATAAGGGTATCGAGCATGCTTGTGAACGACTCGCCAAAAGACGGTCACAAGGTGTGCTTGGGATCAATATTGGCAAAAATTTCGACACCCCGGTGGAGCTGGCGGCGGGGGACTACCTCAAGTGTCTGCAGGCCTGCTATACCTTGGCTGACTACGTCACGATTAATATTTCTTCGCCGAACACGCCGGGTCTGCGCAGTCTGCAATTGGGAGACGAGTTGAACCGGCTGCTCGATACTTTGAAGCAAGAGCAGGCCAGGCTCACCAGCAAGCACGGACGTTATGTGCCTTTCCTGATCAAGCTCGCTCCCGACCTGTCGCCGCAGGAAATAAAATCCTGTTGTGACAGCCTCACCTCACGTGCGATAGATGGTGTAATTGCAACGAATACAACGCTTGATCGCTCGCGAATTCCAAATAGCCGTTATGTGGGCGAGGCAGGCGGATTGAGTGGCGCACCATTGACCACAACTGCTACAGCAGTAATCGCCCAGATCAAATCCCATGTGGGAGCGCGGCTGCCAATTATTGGTGTGGGTGGCATCATGTCAGCAGCCGATGCCCAGGCCAAGCTCGACGCAGGTGCAGACCTGTTACAACTCTACAGCGGGTTTATTTACCATGGCCCGGCTCTGGTCGATGACATCTTGCGAGCCATGACCAATGCCTGATGTAGCTCAAGCAGCGCGCATGCCATTATTGGAGTTCTACACCACGGCCGGATGTCATCTGTGTGAACAAGCGGAAGTATTGCTGGCAGCGCTGGCGCAGATACACAAGGTTACGGTGGTGGAAATTGAAATCAGCAGCGATGCAAGCCTGGTGGAGCGGTATGGGATACGCATACCAGTGGTGAGAAACGCAGCTACCGGTGCCGAGTTAGGCTGGCCCTTTCAGGTGGAGCAACTGCAGCGCCTTATTGTTTGAAGCAACTAGCCCAGCTTGATGTGCCAGGGCTCGAAGCGTACGCCGAACAGATTGTCTGTGGGATAACGTATGTCCACATAACCCAGGCCAGCAATCTTTTTGTATTCCTCAGTGGCGGAGAAATCGGCAGTAAAATTTCAGGCGCCAAGCCCGAGCTTGCCAATATCGAAGTCACCCACGCCGTGATAAGAATGACCTGGCGGGGCTAGGGAACGCGATGCCCGTGACAGATTGCCATTGGCTTCGATGCTCTTGCCCAGAAACAGGTGCATCTGTTTGACGATGCTGCGCACCCCGGAGGTCAATACGATCTCATTGCCTAAATCGCGCTTGATCTGCTGATACAGGTTCAGGGATTCACCCTTTAATAAAAAATGTCCTGAATCCCCGATCTTGGCAACATCCAGTTTGGGTATGGCAGCAGTGATCTGCGGGCTGATTTTTTTGCCGAAGAAGCCGTAGCGGTTTGGATTGGCGAAAAAGATTTCTTCGAGAAACTCCAGTTCCGCTGGCGTGAAGGCGCCGATCTTCGGGAAATTGCGCCCGCTGCTTAGCATCTCATCGAAGCCCATCAGATTAAAATTGCCATGACCCATGTAAGCTTCAACACGACTCATGCGCTGGGTGGTTTGTAACAGCGTGCTTTCGTAACGCGCATCTAGGTAAATATCGCTGGTGAACACCGCGTCAAAATTCCTGATCTTGCGCAGATAACTTTCCACTTCCGCATCGCTGAGTGAGGCCACGGAAAAATCGCTGTTAGCTGATAATTCTGGCGCAGGCAGTGGCAGGCCTTGCGCGGGTTTGGCGCTGGCAATCTCGATGGCGGTAAATTGGAAGCCAGGTGGCACTGGAGTCGAAGCGGCAATTGGAGCTGCCACGGTTGCAGCGGGCGTAGTCAGCAACAGTGCTGGTCGTTGCATGCGCTGCAGCATGTACAGACCGCCAAAAGCCACGGTGCTGGCAGTGAAGAATCCCTCTAGAAATGCGCGCTTATCCAAGATCAGTCCCGTGTAACTGCAGCAAGGTAATTGCAGTAGTGCCCTGAAGTGGGCTCAAAATATAACAAAAACTCTGCAATTGGTTAATATTATTATAGTTTTTAATTTCGGCAAGGGCTTATTTATAGCTCTGTGATGGCTTACACAATGCCCGGGTCGCCACCAACGCGGGCGCCAAATAAACGCTGTGCGTTCGCCGTAGTCTCCGCCGCAACCTGCGCCGGGCTGCGTTCGCAACAGACCGCTACCGTATGCAGTATAGCGGCCAGATGACGCGGTTCATTGCGTCGATTCGCGGGTTTGGGTTGCAAGGTGCGCGGTAACAGATAGGGCGCATCGGTCTCGAGCAGCAGGCGCTTGGCCGGAATTCGTGCCACCAGCTCCTGCAGTGGCTGGCCGCGGCGCTCATCGCAGATCCAACCGGTAATGCCAATGTACATATCCAGATCCAGATAGTCCTGCAGCGCCGCTCTGGTATCAGTGAAGCAATGTACCACTCCGCCGCTGATGCGATCGCGATAGTGCCGCAATAGCTCGATGAATTCCCCATGGGCATCCCGCTGGTGCAGGAACAGTGGTTTCTGCAGAGTCGCCGCCAACTGCAAATGGCGTTCGAAAACCTCCAGTTGCTGTGCCTGGGGTGAAAAATTACGATTAAAGTCGAGACCGGTCTCACCAATGGCTACCAGTTCCGGGTGCGCGGCCAAGGCCTCGATCTGCTTGATTTCGGCGGCACCACAGCTGCTGGCCACATGGGGATGAAAGCCGGCGGTGCAGCTGAAATACGCCTGCGACTGCGCCAGCGCCAGCGCCGCATTGCTCGATTCGAGATCAGTACCAGTGACGATGATGTGGCTCACTGCTGCCGCTTGCGCTGCGGCTATAACGGCTGCGAAATCACGGGAAAAGGATGCATGGGTGAGATTGGCGCCGATATCGATTAGCTGCATGTGTTTTCTCGTCGTCGCTGGCTGCGGCAAATGCGCAGGCAGTCTATCTTATGCCGCACAGCAGTGACAGAACGCGGGACCGGGCTGCCGGCTGGATATTGGCGGGCTTATAACGGATAATACCGCTACACATCGTATTGATTACATTGGATTTTAAAGTGGCAGCAAAAGCAGAAAAACAGGCATTGAACTGGTCGGAACTGGGATTTCAATATCACAAGACGGATTTTCGATTCAGAGCAGTACATGAGAATGGCAAGTGGAGTGCAGGGGAGCTGATCAAGGATCCGCTAATAGCTGTCCATGAAGGCGCTCCCTCCCTGCACTATGCCCAGCAATGTTTCGAAGGCATGAAAGCGCAGACAGCGGTCGATGGGCGCGTGCTGCTGTTTCGGCCAGATCTCAACAGCGAACGCATGAATCTGGCAGCGGGGCGGTTGCTCATGCCGGAGGTCCCCCAGGCTATGTTTCTTGAGGCAGTGGAGCAGACCGTGCGCGCCAACTATGCCTGGATTCCACCTTATGGTTCTGGTGCTTCTTTATATATACGTCCCATGCTGATTGGTATTGGTGAGAACCTCGGCTTGAAGCCCGCGAAGCAGTACGAATTTCGGGTATTTGTGTCACCTGTTGGCCCCTACTATAAAGGTACAGGATTGGCGGTTATAGCGCTGGCCGTGTCCGGGATGGATCGGGCTGCACCGAACGGAACTGGCAGCTTCAAGGTTGGCGCGAACTACGCGGGCGGATTGCTGGCAACCAAGGCGGCGCAGCAACTCGGCGCCAATGAGGCGCTCTATCTGGACGCGGCAGAGCACCGCTACGTGGATGAGGCTGGCTCCGCCAATATTATTTTTGCGCTGCGGGATGGCAGCCTGATCACACCTCGATCCAATGCCATTCTGCCCAGCATCACCCGGCGCTCCATTATGATTCTGGCCAAGGATCAACTCGGCCTCAAGACAGAGGAGAGGGCCATCGATCTGCGCAAGGAGTTTGTCACTTTCGCCGAAGCGGCAGCCTGCGGCACGGCGGCGGTACTGTCCCCGGTCGGGCGCATCTGGTTTGACGATGCCTGGCACATTATCAATGGCGACGGCAAACAGGTTGGTCCTACGATGCAGCAGTTGTATGACTTGCTGGTGGGCATCCAGCGCGGGGAACGTCCCGATCCTTATGGCTGGACTCACTCAGTCAAACTCTAGACCTGAACTCGCATTCGCACCGGCGCAAAAAAAATCCCGCTACCGATTTTCAGCACCGCGGGACACTGCCGCTCGTTGCGTCGTCGATTCCCGCAAATCCTTGTTCTAATTGGTGCCATATGGCGCTAATTATTTTGTTGCATTCCTGTATGTACGTAGTGCTTGAATTGGTGTGATCGACTCACATCAAACTTGCCAGAATTGGACCTGCAGTGCAGCCGCGTAGTACACGCTGGCGTATTTTTCTTGAGGCTAAAGCATCAAATTTATTCCGCACAATGGCGCAGAGCGCGAGCGCCAGCGCGGGAAAAAGTAAGATGTTGTGAAAAAAATTATTTGAGAGAAAACTTGACCGATCTACAACTTATCCTTATATATGTGCGCTGCCCGGATACCGGCAAGCTGATAATCAACCTGAATTCACTCAATAAATGGCCAAATCCCTAGTCATAGTCGAGTCGCCAGCCAAGGCGAAGACGATTAATAAATATCTCGGACCCGAGTTTGTAGTGAAATCGAGCGTGGGCCATATTCGTGATTTGCCGACCAGCGGCAACGGCAAACCGATTGATACCAAGGCGCGTGCAGCGGCTGCCGCAGCGACGCGCAAGATGGCTCCTGAAGAAAAAATTCTGTTCAAGAAAATAAAAGCGAAACAACAGCTTGTGACTCGAATGGGAATTGATCCTGAGCACGGTTGGCGCGCGAACTACGAGATCTTGCCGGGCAAGGAAAAAGTTGTTGCTGAATTGAAAAAGTTGGCGAAAATCGCCGATAACATCTATCTTGCAACGGACCTTGACCGCGAAGGAGAAGCGATCGCCTGGCATCTTAAAGAGGCTATCGGCGGTGACCCGACTCGCTACAAGCGCGTTGTGTTCAATGAAATTACCAAGCGCGCCATTACTGAGGCATTCTCGGATCCCGGCGTCGTCGACATGCGCTATGTAGAAGCACAGCAGGCGCGACGATTTCTGGATCGAATCGTCGGTTTTATGGTGTCGCCATTGCTATGGGCAAAAGTGGCACGCGGACTTTCTGCCGGTCGCGTGCAGTCTGTTGCTATGCGGCTGGTGGTGGAGCGAGAGCGGGAAATCCGCGCATTCATTCCCGAAGAATTTTGGGAAGTGTTCGCCCAATTGCAAAGCAAGGCTGCGGGCAAGTTGCGCTGCCAGGTGGCGCGGGAAGATGACAAGAACTTCAGACCAGATAATAAAGCCGACACCGATGCGGCGTTGGCAATACTTAATGCAGCGGAATTCAAGGTACTAAAGCGGGAAGACAAGCCGACGTCCTCCAGGCCGAAGGCGCCGCTGATCACTTCTACGCTGCAGCAGGCAGCGAGCACCAGGCTCGGGTACGGCGTCAAAAAAACCATGATCATGGCACAGCGCTTGTACGAGGCTGGGTATATTACTTACATGCGCACCGATTCCACACATCTGAGTGATGATTCAATCACCATGTGCCGGAAGTACATTGAAAGCAAATTTGGACCGAAATATTTACCGGATCAACCGCTGCGCTACAGTTCCAAGGAAGGTGCGCAAGAAGCCCACGAAGCGATTCGTCCGACTGACGTAAAGATCAAAGCTGAAAGACTGGAAGGAATGGAGGCGGATGCGGTGCGGCTGTATACGCTGATCTGGCAATATTTCGTCGCCTGCCAGATGCCGCCAGCGCAGTACCTCAGCAGCACGATTTCTGTGCAGGCTGATAAATTTCTGTTGCGCACCAAAGGGCGTATCATGCAGTTCGACGGTTACTTGCTGGCGATGCCTTCGAAAGATGAAGACGTGGTATTGCCTGACGTCACTGAAGGAGAAGTGTTAGCACTCAAGCAGCTCGAACCATTCCAGAATTTCACCAAACCGCCACCGCGTTTTACCGAGGCGAGCCTGGTCAAGGAATTGGAGAAGCGCGACATTGGTCGGCCTTCAACTTATGCCTCGATCATTTCCACAATTCAGGATCGCGGTTATGTCAAGGTTGAGAGCAAACGCTTCTATGCCTTGAAGATGGGCGACATAGTTTCCGAACGATTGCAGGAAAGTTTCAGTGAACTGATGGACTACGACTTCACGGCGAAGATGGAAGATTCGCTGGACGAAGTCGCGAAGGGCGAAAAAGACTGGAAAAAATTGCTCGACGAATTCTTCGAAGGGTTCACCAGCCAGTTGGCGCTTGCGGAAGCGGAAGCGGGCGGCATGCGTACCAATAATCCCACCGATACTGATATCAAGTGCCCCAAGTGCGGCCGCAACATGCAGATTCGAACTGCCTCCACCGGGGTTTTTCTCGGCTGTTCCGGATATTCGCTGCCGCCCAAGGAGCGTTGCAAATCGACATTGAATCTCACTGCTGGTGATGAGGCAATTCGCACTGATAATGCCGAGGAAGCGGAGGCGCAGGAAAATATTCTGCTGCGCAAGAAACATCGCTGCGCGCTTTGTAACACCGCCATGGATGCCTATCTGATAGATGAAAAACGCAAAATACATGTATGCGGCAATAACCCGGATTGCCCCGGTTATGAAGTTGAACACGGCTCCTTCAAGATCAAGGGCTATGATGGGCCACTGATCGAGTGTGATAAATGCGGCTCTGACATGCAGCTAAAAACCGGACGCTTCGGCAAGTATTTCGGCTGCAGTAGCGCCGATTGCAAGAACACCCGCAAGCTACTGCGCAATGGAGAAGCGGCGCCACCAAAGACGGATCCGGTGCCAATGCCGGAATTGCAGTGCGAAACTGTCGATGATCATTACATTTTACGCGATGGTGCTGCCGGCATTTTCCTGGCGGCGAGCAAGTTTCCGCGCAACCGGGAAACCCGTGCCCCGTTTGTGGATGAGTTGATTCCCCATCGCGATGCAATTGATCCGAAGTACCATTTCCTGCTGGATGCGCCGACGCATGACGATGAGGGTAATCGGGTCATGGTGCGGTTCAGTCGCAAGGCCAAAGAACAATACGTGCAGACTGAGATAGACAAGAAAGTTACCGGCTGGAAAGCCCATTTTGAGCGCAACAAGTGGGTCATCACCAAGCCTGACAAGAAAGCAGAAACGCAGGCAGAAAAGAAAGCGGTAAAGAAGCCAAAGAAGAAATAGATAGAATCAACGCGGCTGCCTCTTGGGGACAGCCGCGGTGGCAGCAACCATCCCTGTCTAGCAAGCGCCGCCAGCTCTAGATGTGCCGTCGAATCACGCCAACACTAATGCCTTCGATGGCAAACTGACTGGTACGCAAATCCACTTCGATTGGCAGGAAATCCGGATTTTCCGCCACCAGATTTAGCTTGAACTTGCTGCGGCCTTTCTCCAGGCGCTTGACGGTGACTTCATCATCGATACGAGCCACCACGATATCACCGTGTTCGGCGCGGTCGGTCTTGTGCACTGCCAGCAGATCATCTTCATAAATGCCAATGTTGATCATACTGGTGCCCTTCACCGTGAGCAGGTAATCAGCCTTCGGGGAGAACATGTCTGGCGGTATGTTGCAGTACTCAGAAATGGATTCCAGAGCCAGGATTGGGCTGCCAGCGGCAACTTGACCGATGATCGGCAAGCCTAATTGCTCATTGATGGGCAAGCGCAGGCCGCGGGAAGTCCCTGGTAGCATTTCGATGGCGCCTTTGCGTGCCAGTGCTCGCAGGTGTTCTTCGGCAGCATTCGGGGATTTAAAACCCATTTTTTGCGCAATTTCTGAGCGAGTTGGTGGAAACCCAGTTGCCGCGAGGTAATCGCGGATGAAATCGAGTATCTCTTCCTGTCTCGAAGTGAGTTTAAGCATGATTCGCAATCCCCAATCAGAATAGAGCTGTAATTATATACAGTTATCTGACAGTGGCAACAAAACTTGAGGGATTGATGGGGGCAGCTGCAATTAGCCCATGTTTTGCTTATACATTTGTTGCAGATTGTTGGCTTGGCAGCTGCTGCAATATTATTTATCTGAGCCTGGGTAGAGCATCAAACAATTTGGAAGTCGTCCCCCAGGTCGAAGCGCTCGGGTTCCAGTTCGGCGAGGACGCCGGACCAGTTCTCCGGGACCATGGCGGAGTCGTTATAGGCTTCATCGTCGGCAGTGAATTCGTAAGAGCCGCCCCAGTCTTCGGGGGCTTCGGCCGGGGAGAGATACAGCTGTTGCCAAGTGGATAAATCATATTCCCCTACGGCACCATCGACCAATTGGTACTCAACAGTTCTTTGTTCTTCGTCATAGGCCACGACTTCGAACAAGCTGCCACTCACCAGATCCTGATACCAGGCTGAAACTTCGGGTAATAAGTTGTTTTTCATCCCCCTGTCTCCAGATGTTTGGGAATTTACTGCTTGGTTGAACTCCCTGTATCAGATGCATTGATCGAGATTGATCAATCTATTGTAGTGATTGCCCGGTACGCTCGTCGATTATTGCAAGTACTTTTGATGTCACAGGTACTATTACGACAATTGTTTGGAATTAGGAAGATTTTTTTACGGAAATATTGTTACAAGTTCAGCTGATGATTTAGCGCTCGTTTCCAGGCATTTGATGCGACTGAGAAAAGTGCACTTTGCTCGTCTGGCCGTAATTTGTAATAATCGCGTCCTTCCAGAATAGCAGGCAGCAAAAAAAATTTAATGAATACACCAAGGCCATACCCCGGCGCGTTAATGCTGGATCTCGAGGGCACGACCTTAACTGCGTTCGAGCAGGAATTATTGCAGCGGCCCAGTGTCGGTGGCCTGATTCTCTTCAGTCGCAACTATGTAGCGCCGAATCAATTGCGTGACCTGATTGCTGCAGTGCGTGAATGCAGGCCGGATATTTTGCTTGCGGTTGATCAGGAAGGCGGTCGCGTGCAGCGCTTGCGTGAAGGATTTCTGCGCTTGCCCGCGCTACATGCTATTGCGCAGTATGCATTGTCTGGGCCGACGCCGGCACACGAGATTGCCGCAACCTGCGGTTGGGCGATGGCAGCAGAAGTATTGCACTACGGCATTGATTTCAGTTTCGCGCCAGTGCTGGATTTATATCAGGATGCCTCGCCCGTAATTCGCGAGCGGGCGTTTTCTGCCGATCCCGCCACAGTGATTGCACTGGCACGAGCCTATATTGAAGGCATGCATAAGGCGGGCATGGCTGCGACCGGCAAGCACTTTCCTGGTCACGGCACAGTTGCCGCTGACTCCCATGTGGAGTTACCCACCGACTATCGCAGCTTTGCCGAGCTTACTGCCAGCGATTACAGCACGTTTGCCGGCTGCGTTGATGTGCTCGATGGGATCATGCCAGCACATGTAATTTATCCGCAGGTGGATGCGCAGTGCGCCGGTTTTTCCCGTGTCTGGATTCAACAGTTGCTGCGCGAGCAACTCGGGTTTGATGGTGTTGTGTTTAGTGATGACTTGAGTATGGTCGCTGCGCACGGAGCCGGATCGCCGGAGATGCGGACCGAGCTGGCCTTGTCAGCCGGTTGCGACATGGTACTGGTGTGTAATGACCGGGCCTGTGCGCTGACCGTGGCAGATTGGCTGGAGTTGAATGGCGTGCAGGGCAATGCGCGCTTGTTACGCATGCGTGCCAAACCGGCCGCCGCAATATCCCGGTTATTCGAGCATCCGCAGTGGCTCGCCGCGAAACAACTGGTCGCAGCCATTTTGGCAAGCGACACCGCAAAGCGGGAACCAGAGTGAGCGGCGGCAGCTCCGGCTCCCAGCAGCAGCCCATGCAAGGCGCAGTGCCAACACTGCCTGCAGCCATTCGGGCCGTGCAGCAGCGCGCTCGTTGCTTGTACAGCGCAGCGCAAGTTGAACGCGCAATAGATGAAATGGCACTGGCTATTGACGCCAGGCTTGAGCATGCCAACCCGCTGCTGCTGTGCGTATTATCCGGCGCTGCAATTGTTACCGAGAAGTTGCTGGCGCGCCTGCGCTTTCCATTGCAGCAGGACAGCCTGCGTGCCACGCGCTATCGAGATGCAACTCAGGGCGGCGAGTTGGAGTGGGTCCAGTATCCCGCGCAATCGCTGGTCGGCAGAACGGTACTGGTCATTGACGACATTCTGGATGAAGGCACTACCCTTAGCGGTATCGTCGAGTACTGTAAGCAGCAACAATGCCAACGGGTTTACACCGCAGTACTGGTGAACAAAATTCATAACCGGAAACAATCCGCCATCAAGGCTGACTTTATCGGACTCGACGCCGAAGACTACTACTTGTTTGGCTATGGCATGGATTACAAGGGATTTCTGCGTGACGCACCGGGAATTTTTGCAGTTGCCCCGGAAGATCTGCAGGCTGCCGAGTTCTGATTCAAGTGATCTCGAGCAGTTTGCCGAGGGTCGTAAACAGCAGGGCGCTCTGCACCGGTTGCTGTTCCAGTTCGCTGATCAGAGCCGCGTAGTTTTGTAGCTGGGCACCATATAACTGTTGTTGTTCGGCGAAGAAGTCTGCCTCTGCCTGTCCAGGCCTTGGTGCGGCAGTCTTGTAATCAATCACCCAGCGCCTGCCTGCAGCATCCATAGCGATGCGATCGATTTTAAACTGGCGTATATCAATCCCGCGTCGTCGCGTCAGATCCAGCTCAAACTCTGCGGGCCCGGCAGCGCTGTCAAATAACCAGCGCAGTGCAATGTTTTGCAAAGTGCCGATAACACCCGTTTCCACCAATTGCACTTGTCTGGTCAGCTCAGATGCAGCGACCAGATTGCGTAACTGCAGTTGCCAGTTTTGGCGCATGCTGCGCAGGCGCGCACTGTCCAGTGCATAGTTACCCGAGCGACCGATTGCTTCGAGACTGCGATGTATTATTGTGCCGACAGCCGCTTCCACCTGCAGCGTGAACACAGCGGGAACTGAATCCATTACCCCGTCGCTTGCGCTCGACAGGCGCTGCAATTGTGCGCCAGACAATTGCAGGGGCGCGCGTAATCGGCGCAGCGGGGTCGCTGCCGGATAGTCCGTATATTGTCGCTTCAAACTTGTATCTGTAACGCTCTCAGAGAGCTGAATCGCAGTGAACAGATTTGGTGCAGTATTCAATTCCCGCCAGATCCGACGCAGCAGCGAACTTTCTGCTGGCTTGATATCGCCCTTGACGTTGCGCGCGAGTGTTGCAAACAGCTGCACTGACGTGCGCGCCCGGGTTACTGCGATATATAGCAGCCGGGTATTTTCCAGCATGGTCTTGTAGTGCTGCTCATGGCGCAGCAGTTGGTAGAGCGGGTCGGAGTCGGTGCCAGCCGCAGACAATGTCGCCAGGAATAGTCGTGATGCTCCCGCCTGATTGAGACGTTGATGCCATTGCAGTAGTGGTTTATCTGCAGTCTTCGGCGCGCGCGCGAGGCCGGGGAGCAGGACGTGATCAAACTCGAGTCCTTTCGCCTTGTGCATTGTGAGCAGTTGTATTGGTGCCCGTGCCTGCGACTGCTGCGTAACGCGATTGGGCACGAACGCCGCTGCCACGGTATCGCTGAACTGGTCGATGTCGGGAATACCGCCACCCACTTCATGCCCGCTCACCAGCTGCAAAAACCGGGTAACACTCTCCAATTCCAGTGCATCCCTGGCAATCGTCACTCCGCCCAGCAGATGCCAGCATTGTTCCAGCAGCGTACTTAGGCTAACCCGGATACGATTGCGCATCGCAAAATCGAATACCGGCAATATTCCTTGAAGTCGTTTTCTGGCATCGGGTGCCAGGCCGTCGATTGCGTCGAGATTCTGTAACGCACTCCATATGCTGTTTTTGCCAGCATGGGACGAGACGGCGTGCAAGGCGTTGATCGTCAGGCCGCACCAGGGTGCGCGCAATATTGCCAGCCAGGCGAGTCGATCCGCTTGATTGAGTAGCGCTCGCGTCAGGCTGAGCAAGTCAGCAATTACCGGTAATGTGGCGAGGTGGTCAATGTCGGTGGAGCGCCACTGAATGTCTGCAGCTCGCAGTGCCGGAATGATGTGGAGCAGGTGCGCTCGTGCTCGCACCAGAATAGCAATGGACTGTTCAGGATACTTTTGCTGCAGATGTTTGATGCGTGCCACCACCAGGTCGGCCTCGGTCTTGCGTGCCAGCTCTTGCTGTTCTCGTGCGTGTGGCAGCAGAAATACCTGTACCTGTTCATCTGCCACGCTCTGATGTACTGCCACGGAGTGTGTGTAAGGAACGGCGCCGCGGGAAATATTCGATTGCTGTGGAAATGCCGACGCGAAAACCTGATTTACCCAGGAGACGACGCGCTCCTGCGAGCGGAAATTGGTCGCCAGCGTCAGCGGTATCAATGGCACATTGCCCAGGCCGTTGGCGCGAACCTGCAGGTAAATGCCCACATTGGCATTTCGAAAGGCATAGCAGGATTGCATCGCATCGCCTACCAGAAACAGCGTGCGCCCGTCGGCCGGTTCCCAGCCCGCGGTGATTTGCCGCAGTATTTCCAGTTGCATCTGTGACGTATCCTGGAACTCGTCAACTAACACATGCTGTATGCGATGGTCCAATGCCAGCGCCAGATCGGTAGGAGCGTCCTCATCACCCAGCGCGGTACGCGCAGCGGAACTGGTGTGGGCGTAATCAATAACCCGAAACTTGCGAAATGACAGTAATAATTCAGTGCTCAGGTGCGCGAGCACCCGGGTCAGTGCTGCCAGGAACTGCCACGACTCGGGGTTTAGCGCCGGGTCGGGCAACATACGCACATAATCCAGTGCGGCCAGCAGGTCGGCATCGGTGGCGAAGGTCTCCAGTAAGGCATGCATGGCTTCTTTCTGGCTCTTGCACAGAGCAAGCCGCGCCTGGTCGGACCTGTCGCCTGGCGGAAAACCGTTAGCGACATTGACTTGTTTTCGCCAGGCCGGTTCTGCTGGCGCCTTTAGCGTTAATGCCACCAGAAATTGCCAATAAGGCATTGCTGCCGCTGTTGCGTCCGGTATCGAAATTAGCGGCGCATAATCCGCTATCTGGAGTTTTCCCGCCTGTGCCAGATTATCGGCGGCAAAATTCAGCAAGGGCACCAGTCTGGACTCGTAGGGTTGCAAGCTCGCGCGTGCTGCGGCGAGAGACTCGGTGACGAGTTCGGCAAGACTCTGCTGCAAATAGCTGCGGGCATCGGCGAAAGAGTGTCTGATTTCCAAAATGTGGCTGAGCCACTGGTCGCGCTTATGCAACAGGCTCACCAGTAGCCGTTCCACCTTGCCAAGATCATTGTCGAGATGCATGAGCAGGGTGGCTATATCGTCGCTTACCGGTAAATCGGATTCGAGCTGTGCCAGAGTGTTGCTGATGGCGTCAATGAAGCAGGGGGTCGCGTCTTCGCTTACCTGTGGGTTGCCACCTAACTGTGACAATACGGGCAGCTGGTTTGCCAGATAAAAACAGAAACTGTCGATAGTCTGCACGCGCAGGCGTGCCGGATTCTGCAACAGGTGCCAGTTGTATTGTGCATCCCGGGCTAGCACCTGCCTGACGATATCGAACCGTTGGCGTTCTAGCGCACGCTCCGGTTCGATCTGGTTATCGATGCAGTTAGTGGTCCAGCGCAGCGCTTCAGCGATACGTCTGCTCATCTCGTTGGCGGCCTTGCGGGTGAATGTTATCGCCAGCACTTGCTCGGGCTGCTCACAGGTGAGGAGCAATTTCAGAAAGCGCAGGGTCAGTAGCTCGGTCTTGCCAGAGCCGGCCGGTGCCTGCACGATGAATGAGGCAGTGGTATCCAGCGCGCGCTGGCGGTGGTCGTGATCGGCGAGTGGCTGCGCGCTCATGCCTCAGTCTCCGTTTCGGAATCGTCATCAGGCATTGTCGAATCCAGTTCCTGAATTCGGCACAAGGCCTGCAGTCCGCAATATTCACAGGTGCTGCGACCATGCACGGGCGAGACCTGCGCCAGACCGTCAACGAACTCCTCGGCGCGCAATCGCACCATATGCTGCCAGCCCTCTGCCAATGCAGACCACTCGGTGGCGATGCCTGGTATTGCAGTTACCGGTTTTAAGTTTGCATGCACATTGGCGGCAGCCACCAAGCCGGAATAGGCAATCTTTTCGACGTTGACGTGAGCGATTACCAGTGCAGCAATCGGTTGCTGCTGCGAGTCGGCAGCAACGGTGTAATACAAGGGTAATTGCATGTCTTCCGGTCGAGCTTCCAGCCAGCTCTTGCTATTCACCGCCCGTTTACCGGTCTTGTAGTCAATCAAGGCCAGACTGTTGTCCGCGAGCACATCAATACGATCGATCTGCAAGCGCAGTTGCAGTTTCTCGTGTTGCCAGCTCAGTGCTGCTTCGCGCGCGAGCACCTGAAATGAGTGACGCCCGGATTCCAGTTCCAGAAAGCGTTGCAGCAGGGCCGTGATTCGCTGCTGTTCAAGTTGGCGAAAGCGCGGTGTCATCAAGTCGCGATGATGGCGGTCAAGAAAATTAATGGCGTGAGCCGCTGCTTGTGCCACCAGTTCACTGCGGCTGTCAGCAGTGAGGGCCTGCAATGCTGCGAGCCCGTCGATGTGAGAAAACAACAGCTGCAACGCCGCGTGCAGGGCGCTGCCCCGATCACGCATACTCAGACCCGCTTCGAATCGAGCCAGCGGTTCCACTTGCAGACGATGTTTGGCGAACGCGCGAAACGGGCAGCTGGACTGGTTGCTGATAATGCTCTGGCCACCGCGCACCGTTTCCGAGTCCTGCATGGGAAACGCGGCCAGGTCGGCGACAGTCTCCAGTGCATCGGCAGTCACGGCCGGGAGCGACTGCGGGGAGACGCCGGTCGCCTGCAGCGCGGTCAATGCTTGCTCGGGCCAGCTGCTGATGAAGCTGCTGGGACTGTACTCAAGTTCGCCATCGGCATGGTAGTGACTGGCGATCAGCTGCTGTGTTACCGAAGTGCCGAGCAGGGCAAATTGCCTGCTCGCGCGCTGCAACTGAACGTCGCTGTGACAACCAGGAATCTGCGCCTCCAGTTGCAAGGCATATGGGATAAAGGGAGATGGGTGTGCCGCTGGCGGCCAGGTGCGGTCGCTAAAGCCGAGTAGCCACACATGCTCGAACTGCAGGCCAATCGCCTCCACGACACTATATATAGAAAGAGGATTATTGGCGTGGAACGCAGTGGCCAAAGCCTGCTGGGTACAGAGCGTCTTCAGCCTGGCAATGGCGCTGCCAAGATTGAGCTTGCCCAACACCACGCTGGCACCGGCGAATGCGCGCAGGGCCTCCTGCCATTGTGCGTATAGCTTCAGGTCCGCCGGCGACAATTGCGCGCCAGGCCAGCCGAAATCTGTCAGCCAGCCAGAGAAATGGATTGCCCATTCCTGGGCCAGGGCGCTGCCTGGAAACTGGCGCAAGCGCGTGCGGGAATTCAGCAAGGCAGCGGCTAACAGTGGCGCATGGGTGGGGCGTTCGGTCTGCTGCAAGTGCCAGCTAAAATCGGTCATGCTGGTGGTGGCGGCGAAATAACGCCGCATCTGCACTTCCATTTGCAGCCGAGCCTCCTTTTCGGCCGCCGCGGCTAGCAGGTATGGCGACTGCAACAATCGACTCAGATCATTGCTGGATTGCTGTGGATTCACCAGATTAAGCAGCAGCAAGGCATCATGAACCAGTCCCGTTTCCAGAATATGCTGCCGGCTACCGCTGCTGTTGAACAGAGTGCTGCCGGCGTTACTGCCCAGATCCGGCACGTCGCTGAGGCTGGTTATGAGTTGCTGCCGTAGCACTGGTTGCGCCAGGATGTCAGCGCTGCAAACAATGCCGATGTGGGCATCCGGGGTAGTCGACTTGAGTGTTTTTGCCCAGTGCGCGCAGGCGGCCAGTTCGGCAGCCTGATCGCTAAACACATGACGCATCCTTGCCGGCGTCGTCGCCTCATGCAGCGACAATTCGGTAACAGCCGTAACCGCGGCGAGTTGCGCGAACAGGTTTCGGTAAAGTGGCGGTGGTTCGTGGAAATTGACAAGGCAGATTTCAGCGGGCAGAAACGGCAGGCCATGCAAGGCCGCACCTTTCTCAACTAACATAATTTCTATAGCATCCACCAGATTTATGACCTGGAGTTTGGCGCTGCGACGCTGGTAGGACTTGATCCATTGCACGAATGCGCCGACATCCGGGTTCGCGCCAGCTTGTTGCAAGCGCTCGAGTGAGTTCCCGGGCAGCCACTGCTTCAGGTCGCGATAGCTCTGATTGACTGCGCTGGCAGTATCTTCCGGGTTGAGCAGGGGTAACTCTGACAGCGATTCTTCGATCACCGCAGTCCAGATAAAGTGCTCCTGAACCGAGTTGAGCAATTGCCAGTCTGCAAATGGCTTGAGGCCACTGTGGGCGCCGAGGTCCCATAAGTTCCTGATCCAGACATCGATCGCAAATACTCTTGGTGATTTAAAAACAGAGTCATGGTGTGAGTTGGCATAGTCGGTGACGATGGCATCCCGAATGCGATGGTTAGGAACCAGGATCGTCGCGTTGCTGGCGAGGGCAGGAAGCAGGGCGCTAATATTGATTCGGCTGATGTGCATTGAATTCAGGCGTTTTCCAGTTGCTGTGCTACATCTTGTTTGGCAGCCCAATGCAACAATTCAGCACGGCTGCCGCGGAATACTATGCGCGCAGATTTCTTCTGCAATTGATATGCGTACATCGGGTCATAGTATTGTTGCAGTAGCAGCATTATCCATTCGCGATGTGCGCCGGGTTCTATTTGGGTTAGTGGCAACGCAGATTCCATGCTGGCTCGCAGCGCGTGATAGTTCGCATCGCCAAGGCGACGCCGGATTTTGTCGAGGCTGCCCAGTAAATAGTCGGCGAATAGCTGTGGATAATTTGCTGGATCGGCGGCCTTGAATTCCTCGTAATTGGATAAGATGTAATCCCGGAGTATGGTGTCTACGCGTTGCGCTATAGGTTCTTCCAAAAGTGCGATTGGTGCTGCGAGCATCTTTCCATATAGCGTTTGTGGCAGAGACAGTGAGCCAATTGCCCGGCTTTCATCCTCGAGAAACAAGCGCCGCGCTTGCCTGTCAGCTTGTTGCAGCAAGGCAATAGCCAGGGCATTTTCGAAATCGATCTGGGTGGGCTGTCCCTGCGCGCGGGGGCCAAAGGCTGAGCCGCGATGATTGGCAAGGCCTTCGAGGTCAAGACTGTGTTGCAGGGCGTTGATCAGATGGGTCTTGCCGCTGCCAGTCTTGCCAGCCACGATCAGCAGATCCATGTCGGTTGCGACCTGCTCCAGCGTATGCAGCAACTCGCGCCGCATGCGTTTGTAGCCGCCGGCGATGCGTGGAATTTCGATGCCAATCGCGGCCAGCCATTGCTGCACAGTCGCAGAGCGCAGTCCGCCCCGATAGCAATACAACACCGCGTCCGGATGCTGCGCGATATAATCCTGCCAGGCCTGCATGCGTTGTGATTTGACGGCGCCACTGACCAAAGCATGGCCCTGTGTGATGGCGGCTTGTTGGCCTGCCGTCTTGTATACAGTGCCCACAGTGGCGCGCTCACTGTTATTCAACAGGGGCAGGTTGGTGGCAGCGGGAAAGGCGCCGCGGGAAAATTCCAGCGGGGAGCGCACATCCAGCAGGGGAGTGTTATTGATAAACAGCGCCGGTAGGTCGGCTGCGCTGATGATAGGTAGCATATGCAGGTTCTTCGGTACATCCGGGCGATGCCGACCAGTGTATCATCGCCGCCGCACTCGCCCTAGCTGCAAGGCAGGCCCTGGCTTTGCCATCCACGGCTTAGGCAGACTACACTGCTTACCTGACACTATTAGTAGATGCGGCGCTGCAATCAATTATTACCAGGCTGCAACGCGGACCCAGCCATGAGTGATGTGCCCCGCAATAAACCTCCCGATCCGTTTGCGCTGGTGAGTAAACTCAAGTCGCGCAGTCCGGCCCCGGTACATCTGTGGAATCCACCGTTCTGTGGTGATATCGACATGCGCATCTTGCGTGACGGCTCCTGGTTGCATGAGGGCAAGCCGATCCGGCGTCAAACCATGGTGCAATTGTTCGCCTCGATTCTGATGCGGGAGGAAGATAACCAGTTCTATCTGGTAACCCCGGCTGAGAAAGTAAGGATACAAGTAGAGGACTGTCCATTCGTGATCGTGCTCATGGATGTGCTCGAAAACGACACCGTTACCAATGCAGCACAACAGATACGTTTCACGACCAATACGGATGAATCCATTACGCTCGATAGTGAACATGGCCTGATGGTAACGGAACAGGAGCCAACAGGTGAGCCGCACCCGATGGTGCATGTGCGCAGTGGCCTCAATGCGCTAATAAGTCGCAGTGTGTTTTATCAACTGGTGGCATTGGCCGAGCAGCGCCAGATTGATGGAGATAGTGTTTTCGGCGTGTGGAGCTGCGGCGTATTTTTCCCGTTGGGTAGCATCAAATGAAAAATAAGTGATTGCTGCTGTTCGACTCGGGTAACGTTGCAACAGCTATTGGATCGTGCGACGCTGAGTATGGCGCTGTTGACCGTCCGCAGCAAAAACGGCATCATTACCGCCTTTTTTTGCGCTGTCTTGATTGCAATACATTACCAGCGCAGCGCAGTTCAGATTACCTTCAAGTTGGTTGGACAGGAACCCCGATGAAAATTCTTGTAGCAATAAAGCGCGTCGTCGATGCGAATGTGAAAGTCAGAGTGAAGTCTGATGGTACTGGCGTTGAGCTGAGCAACGCAAAGATGGCGATCAATCCGTTCTGCGAAATTGCTGTGGAAGAGGCGATTCGCATGAAGGAGGCCGGCGCTGCGGACGAAGTGATAGCAGTATCAGTTGGCCCACAAGCCTGCTCTGAGCAGCTTCGCACGGCACTCGCGCTGGGCGCAGATCGTGGCATCCTGGTGCCGGCCGAAGGCCAGGTGGAGCCGCTCGCGGTCGCAAAGATTTTGCAAGCACTGGTCGTGAAAGAGGGGATCGATCTGGTAATTGTAGGCAAGCAATCTATTGATACTGACAATAATCAGGTTGGGCAGATGCTGGCCGCGTTGTGCAATTTTCCACAAGGCACCTTCGCCTGCAAGGCCACATTGAAGGATGGCAAGATCGAAGTTACGCGCGAAGTGGATGGTGGTGAACAGACAGTACTGCTCACCCTGCCCGCGGTGCTAACTACTGACCTGCGTTTAAACGAGCCGCGTTATGCCTCGTTGCCCAACATAATGAAGGCGAAGAAGAAGCCAATTGATACCATTTCCGCCGCTGATCTGGGCGTGGATATTGCTTCGCGTCTGACTACGTTAAAAGTAATGCCGCCGGTCGAGCGTAGTGCTGGCATAATTGTCGAGTCGGTTGCCGAGCTCGTTAAAAAACTCAAAACCGAAGCGAAGGTTATCTAGGAACTGCTTATGTCTCAAATATTGGTGATCGCGGAACACGATAATAGAACGATCAAAGCCGGCACGCTGAGCACGGTGACTGCGGCCAAGGCTATCGGTGGTGAAATTCATGTGCTCGTGGCCGGTGCCGGCTGCAGAGCCGCCGCCGACGCGGCAGCAGGTATTGCTGGTGTAAGTCGCGTGCTGCTCGCAGATGCAGCAGCCTACGCGCATCAGCTGCCAGAAAGCCTGGCACCCCTTATTGCCGAACTCGGCAAAAAATACAGCCATGTGTTGGCTGCTGCCACCACCTCTGGCAAGAATTTCATGCCGCGGGCGGCCGCCTTATTGGATGTAGCGCAGATATCTGACATCGTTGAAGTAGTGTCACCTGACACGTTCGTGCGACCGATATATGCCGGCAATGCGCTGGCAACGGTTCAATCCGCTGACCCCATCAAGCTGATTACTGTGCGCACGACGGCCTACGGGGAAGCAGCGCAGGGCAGTAGCATCGCCGCGATTGAAAATTGTGATTTCGTGGCGGCACAAAACATCGCCAGTTTTGTCAGTGAGCAATTGTCAGTTTCCAAGCGACCGGAGCTGACATCTGCGGCTATCGTTATCTCTGGCGGTCGCGGCATGCAGAATGGTGAAAATTTCGTGCTGCTGGAGCGGGTAGCAGACAAGCTGGGTGCTGCTATTGGTGCGTCACGTGCGGCTGTCGATGCCGGCTTTGTACCCAACGACATGCAAGTTGGGCAAACCGGCAAAATCGTTGCTCCTGATTTGTATATTGCAGTCGGTATCTCTGGCGCCATACAACATCTGGCAGGCATGAAGGACAGCAAAGTTATTGTGGCAATCAATAAGGATGCAGAGGCACCTATTTTTCAGGTGGCCGATTATGGCTTGGTAGCTGACTTGTTCAAGGCGCTACCTGAGTTGGAAGCGGCACTTTAAAAAAAAATTTCTCGCGCACAAAAGAAAGCCCGAACACCTTGCAGTGTTCGGGCTTTTTTATTACTGGTCTTGGCGGTATTAACTGCCGGTGTTCTGATTGTTCAGCTCACGTTCGCGGCGTTTGATTTCCCGTGGATCATTGGGAGCGCGTCCGCTTGGTAATACCGGAGCCTCGGTTGCCACCGGACGATTCTGTTGTTCCGGTTTGCTCTGAGTATCCACATTGACCCGAGCCGGTTGCACTGGCGCAGCAGGGATGTTGACCGGTGCTGTGTAACTGCTTGCTTCCTGAGCCGGTGCTTGCGCTTGCCAATCCCGCGCTGGAGCTTCTGACCGGGAAGATTCACTGCGCTGCGAATTGGGTGCAGGCGCTGCTGATTGTGTCGATGCGGTTGTTGCTGCTGTGAAATCAGCTGACGCAACTGGTGCGCTCGCGGCAGCAGCAGCCGGCACATAATCGGATGCGTTGGCATTTGCTGCAGATGCTAAGCCGTTTTCCGCGCTTGAGTCTGTCTGCGCGTGGTCGCGTTGGGCATGCCGCGGATTATTGCGGCCGCGTCGCCGTGGCTGGCGATTGCCATCTTGCTGCTCGGTGGCATTAGTTGGCACGCTGGCGTCAGTATTCACGTCCTGAATATTGCCGTTAGCTTCTGCAGTGGTTGCAACAGCCTCGACGCGATCTGGGCGGTCACCACGTTTGCGTTGGTTGTTGTTGCGCGGACGCTTGTTGGATGGGCGGCGCTGTGCACGTTGACCGTCAGCGACGCTGCCATCAGCCACTTGCTCGGGTCGGTCCGTCCTGGTTTCATCCTGGACTGCAGCTTCAGGCCGATTGCCTGGTTGCTGTGGTTTGCGACGTTGCTGGTTAGCGGATTTGCCGCCCGCTTCGCGTTGCTGCTGTTCGCTGCGCTCACGTCCTGGTGGTTTGCCCCGTTGTTGCTGAGTGCGTTGCCCGCCACGCGCTGCTGCTTGTCGGTCCCGATTGCCGGCCGCTTCAGGCCGTGCTGCTACAGCTGGTTTCTTCTTGGTACTGGTTCCGAACAGGTTTGCCCACAGTGTCTCGAACCAGCCTTTCTTCGGCGGTGGTGTACGTTCCATGGGAATGTTACTGACAGCGGGTAACTGCACGGCGGCAGCTTCTGCAGAATGTTTTACATTTTGCGGAGGTTCCGCTGCCGCGCTTGCGTCGACAGCATATTCTTCAGATTGCTGATTCAATCCGGTGATCTCGTAATGTGGCGTGTGCATTTCCGGATTGGCGGAAATCGAAATACGTGTATTACTCTGTGCTTCTATCTCAGCCAGAACCGCGCGTTTCTCATTCAACAGGTAAGAGGCGACTACGAGTGGCACGGTAGCGCGCACTTCCAGACTCTTGGGCTTGCTCGCTTCTTCCTGCAAGATGCGCAGAATCGAAAGTGACAGAGATTCAACATCCCGGATGGTGCCCTGACCGTTGCAACGCGGACAGACCATGGCACTGGTTTCACCCAGTGAAGGTCGCAGACGTTGTCTGGACATTTCCAACAGACCGAAACGGGAGATACGGCCGACTTGTACTCGGGCACGGTCAGCTTCCAACGCCTCGCGCATGCGGTTTTCCACATCACGCTGATTGCGGTTAGAACTCATGTCGATGAAATCGATTACGACTAATCCACCCATGTCACGCAAACGCAGTTGGCGCGCGATTTCATCGGCAGCTTCAAGATTGGTGTGCAGTGCAGTCTCTTCGATGTCCGCACCACGAGTCGCGCGTGAGGAGTTGATGTCGATAGAAATCAGTGCTTCGGTGGGATCGATAACGACCGATCCACCCGACGGCAGTTTCACTTCCCGTTCGAATGCACTTTCGATCTGCGATTCGATCTGATAGCGACTGAACAAAGGCAACTTGTCTTCATAGCGCTTGATGCGACTCTCGTACTGGGGCATCACCTGCCTGATAAAGGTGAGTGCTTCATTGAAAGACTCATCGGTGTCGAACAGAACTTCGCCGATGTCCTTGCGCAAATAATCGCGAATCATGCGGATGATGACGTTGCTTTCCTGATAGATAAGGAAAGGGGCTGGACGCGTGACGGAAGCATCCAGAATTGATTGCCAGAGCACCAGCAAGTAATCGAGATCCCATTGCAGTTCCTGCTGTTCCTTGCCGACTCCGGCGGTGCGCACAATCATGCCCATGCTGTCTGGCAGATTCAGGCCGCGCAGAGCCTCGCGTAAATCGGTGCGTTCATCGCCTTCGATGCGGCGCGATATGCCACCGGCTTTTGGATTGTTAGGCATCAGTACCAGGTAACGACCAGCCAGACTGATAAAGGTGGTGAGGGCAGCGCCTTTATTGCCACGCTCTTCCTTTTCTACCTGTACGATGACTTCGGTGCCTTCAGCTACCAGCTCCTTGATCGAGCTGCGTTCGCTGCTGCCCCGGCTATCTTTAAAATATTGGCGGGAGATTTCTTTCAGTGGCAGAAAACCATGGCGTTCCGCACCGAAGTCCACGAAAGCGGCCTCCAGGCTGGGTTCGACACGGGTAATCTTGCCTTTATAGATGTTGGATTTTTTCTGGATGCGAGTGCGATTCTCAATATCGAGATCGTACAATTTCTGGCCATCCACGAGGGCGACCCTCAGTTCTTCTTCCTGGGTCGCATTGATTAACATTCTTTTCATAGTGAGTTCACTTTCTGTTATGCCAGTAAGCAAACTCGGGAACTGCGTTAATTCGTTATTCCGAGCGGGTTACCTGGCAGATGCGCTTATGCTGATCTGTCGGTATCCGGGTGGGCCAGAATGATATTCCCGGCCCGGAAGCATACAAACTGTCTTCTAACAAACGCCTAACTCTATAGTGGGTAGCACCCGTGGGGCCCCCAATCTACTGCTTACGTGATCACCTTTACGGTAGTGTATTGCATATAAAGTATTGTTTTTGTTAAGAAATATTTGTCTGATTCAGTTTTGCTTGGGTCTTGCTCTGATCTGGTCTCTAGCTTGGGACCAGGGTGTAGCGAGACAACGAATACGAATTCCTGAGTCTGCCTGGTGTGGCGGTTACTGTTCTGTCCAGTCATGCGGGCTAGGCATGACAAAAATATCTGTTCAATGATGGGACAGGATTTGCACTTTCTGCTGGCTGCCGGGTCTGCTGCTTTATATATATTGCAAGCAAACTTGCCAGTCTTATGGAGCTGAAATCCTGCCTCATTACCGATATCGGCCGCTTCTTGCTGTGCATCAGTGTGCGCAAATGGCGCCGGCTGCAACACGAGCTCCGACCTTTGGCATCTAGTTTTGCCATTTCAGGGTCGGCTTGTATCCATCGCGGTAAATCCGGATGGTACATAGCCCCGGAGAATAGCAGCAATGTTTCAGGTACTCAACAAGTAATATTGGGTAAGTTATTAAAATTCCTCAAAAAACAATAGGATGGAGACGGCTCGGCAGTTTTGGGAAGAGCCGGCGCAGCGGTGCCTTGGCAGTGCAAGCACACCGGTGCTGACAGCAGCCCGAGCAGGCCAGTTAGCTGGATGGCCGCTTGACCAGCGCCATGGCGGTGCTTGCGTCTGCAAAATGGCTGTGGTTAAAATACCGCCCCCACGTGGCTTTGCCAGTACAAAGACACATACCTTGCAAGCACTGGCACGCTTGGGGCTGCCAAAATTTGCCGGAATGCAAGAATTAGCAGGCAGAACAACAAGAACAGCGCTGTCCATGCGCATCCAATAGAACAAATGCCACTGCCGTCTCGGTAGACCGCGGTGTCACACGGGGAAGGTTGGTACCAGAATGACTATTTACTCCTATTGTCGAACTTCCGAATTGGAAGCTGCGCTGGACAAAGACAAGCTCGATTCCATTCTGGAGCCAGAAATGCTGGCGATTCAGACCTATTGTCTCAGCCAGCGCTGGTTCATGACTGAAATTATCAAAGATCACAACTGCAGCTGGAGTCTGGAATTTCGCAAACGTGATAATGGCAAGCGCTTGCTGGCCATGTTGCAGCCGGGCGATGTCATTCTTTGCAGCAAATTGGAGCGCATCTGCAGCTCCAGCCATGAAGTAGTCAAGTTGATTGCGCGTTTGCGCGAAAAATCCATTCGCCTGCATGTCGTGGAACTGGGCGGAGACATCACCTTTCCCGAGATGACAGTGAACTTTGCCAGGATTGCGAGTATTTTTTCTGCGCTGGAAAAACGCAAATCAGCAGAACGCATCAAGGGCGTAAAGCAGCGCCAGCGCAAACAGGGCCGCTACCTCGGTGGCAGCCGTCCATTTGGATATATGATTCATAAGAATGGGCGCTTGATCGAAAACCCGATGGAGCAGCGTGTACTTAAGAAAATTATGGAGTTGAAGCGGGGTGGTAAGTCATTGCGTGCAATTTCCGGCGAAGTATCAACACCGGTAATGCCAATCAGCTTCAAGACTGTACAAAGGTTGTTGCAACGGCACGCCGAACAGCTCTGATTTTTACTGGCTGTTCGCTGGTCATGCGCGGTGCGCTACGTTTTCCGGGTGTCAGCCGCTGCTGGTGCCTCCCGTGACTGAGCAGTAAGGCCATCTGAACATGTTCAAGCCGCTTTCCCTATTTGTTGGCCTGCGTTACTCACTCACCCGCAAGCGCAATCTCATCCTCTCATTTGTATCTTTGATCTCAATGCTTGGCATCTGTCTCGGTGTCTTGATACTGATCGTGGCACTGGCGGTTATTAACGGGTCAATTTCCACTCTGCGCGTCGAGGCGCTTAAATCAGTGCCACATGTCACTGTTTATGGAGCGCTTGTCACTGAAGATTGGGCGGCACAGCGGCTGCGGGCACTGCGCAACGACGCTGTGCTGGCTGCAGCCCCCTATGTTGAAGGTGAGGCGTTGCTGCGTTATCAAGGAGTCGATGGATTTATTCAATTGCGCGGAGTCGATGCAGCTCTCGAAGCCGATGTGGTGAGCAATGCTAACCCGCGTTATTGGGAACTGCTTGAACTGCTGGCTACAACTGACAATGGCATAATCCTCGGAACGCAACTCGCTGGATCACTCGGAATCTATACCAGTGGCGAGGTAAGCGTGACTGCGCTACGTAGCCTCTTGTCACGTTCACTGTCTGCTGCCAGAGGCTTCACGGTAGTTGGCTTTGCTGACTTCGGCTTTTATGGCAATGACCTGATTGCACTGGTGAATCTGGAGCAGGCGCAGGAATTGTTCGTCGGGGACAATGGCGCGATGTTGCAATTGCGGCTGAAGGTAGTTGATGAATTCGCTGCCGCAGAGATTGCCGCAGCTGCTTTTGACAACGACCGAACTCTGTCGATTCAGCCCTGGAATGTAGCTCAGGCCAACCTGTTCAATGCGTTGAACATGGAAAAGATCCTTACCGGATTCATGTTGATGATGATTGTGGTCATCGGCGCAGTAAACATCGTCTCCACCCTCGTCATGGCAGTGTCGGACAAGAGTGCCGACATAGCCATATTGCGGACGATGGGTGCCAGCAAACAGATGATCATGCAGATCTTTATCGTGCAGGGATTGGTAGCGGGTGTTATTGGTACGATTATCGGTGCCACGCTGGGAGTTTTGTTGGCCTACACTGTGACCGACCTCAGCTTGTTACTGGAGACTCTGATCAACAGTATTTTCACCGACGCCAATATATATTTCATTTCGCACTTGCGGACGCGCGTCGATCCAGGTGAGGTAATGGTGGTGTGCGCTGTGGCGCTCGTGATCAGTTTCATTGCAACTCTGTACCCGGCGTATCGAGCCAGCAAGATCCAGCCAGCCGAAGTATTGCGTTACGAATAGTCAGTTGACAGAGACAATAGACCCGTCGATGGAAAAAATGAAACCAGATTTAGTCATTGCCTGTGAACACTTGCAGAAGACCTATGCGCAGGGTCCGCAGGCAGTGCAAGTGCTGCGCGATATAAATCTGCATGTCGCTGCCGGAGATCGCATAGCTATTGTGGGCAGTTCTGGTTCGGGCAAAACTACCTTGTTGAATCTGCTCGGCGGGCTTGATCTACCAACCGCCGGGACTGTGCTGGTCGCCGGCCAGAACCTGGCTTCGGTAAACGAGACCCAGCGCGGCCTGCTGCGCAATAAGTACCTGGGCTTTGTCTATCAGTTTCATCACCTGCTTGGCGAGTTCACGGCGCTGGAAAACGTCAGCATGCCGTTGTTGATTGCTGGTCTTGACGTCAAGACGGCGCAGCTACGCAGCGAAGCCATGCTGGCGAAAGTAGGGTTGGCGGCGCGCACCCGGCACAAGCCCTCCGAATTATCCGGCGGCGAGCGTCAGCGTGTGGCAATTGCGCGTGCGCTGGTGACTGAACCGCGTTGCGTGCTGCTGGATGAGCCAACCGGAAATCTGGATCGCAATACTGCGCGCGAAATTCAGCGAGTGCTGCTGGAGCTGAATGCCAGCTTGTCGATCAGCTTCGTTATCGTGACCCATGACGAACAACTCGCTGCCGCAATGGACCGCCAACTGGTACTGCGTGACGGAGTACTGCATGGGTGACCGCGTACCTTCCTTCTCGCGTTACATCGCCATGCGCTACATCAGCGCCGGCAAGCGCAGTCATCTCGTTTCATTCATGTCCGCCATTTCCATTTTCGGCCTCGCGCTGGGTATAGCCATACTCATTACAGTGTTGTCGGTGATGAACGGCTTTGATCGGGAGTTGCGCGAGAATATTCTTGGCATCGTGCCCCACATCACCATTACCTCTGACGAAAACCTGAGTGCTGATACGTGGCAGGAAATCGAGAATCTCGCTATGCGAACCGGGCAGGTGCAGGCGCTTGCTCCAGTCATCGAAATAACCGGTGTCATCGCGACGCCGCAGAGTAATAAAGGTGTACTGGTAAATGGTATCGATGCCGCGAATGAAAGTCGGGTGTCGGCGATCTATCGGTTTATGCGCGCAGGCGATCTGGCCGCGTTAGAGCAGACGCGCTGGGGAATCATCCTGGGCGAACCGTTGGCGCAGCGACTGGGAGTTACTCTCGGCGACAGCGTGGATTTGTTCTCTCCCAATATCAGCCTGAATCCGATTACACCACTGGCGACATTTCGCAGTTTCGAGGTAGTCGGATTGTTTCGGGTCGGCACTGAGGAGTTGGACAATGAGCTCGCCATGATCAACATTGCGGCTGCGCGCGCGCTGTTTCGCTTGCGTACCCCATTCAGCGGCCTGCGCTTGCGCACTACTGATGTATTGCAAGCGGATCGGATTCGCCTGGATCTGGTACCAGCACTGCCAGTCGGTGTGCGCATTGAGAGTTGGACCGCGCGCTTCGGCGCAATCTACGACAATATCCGTTTCTCGCGCAGTATTATCGGTTTCATGCTGTGGCTGCTGGTCGGTGTAGCGGCGTTCAATCTGGTTGTATCCTTGATCATGATCGTGCGTGACAAGCGCGGCGACATTGCGATTCTGCGCACCCTCGGCGCCAGCCCGCAATTAATCAAACATATCTTTATGTGGCAGGGCTGTTGCATCGGCCTCATCGGGATTGTTATCGGCGTCACGCTCGGCATTATTGGTTCGCTCCAAATCAGTAACCTGGCGGCATGGGTTGAGCGGCGCTTCGGCCTGCAGTTGCTTAATGCCGAAGTGTACCCAATTGACTTTTTACCTTCCCAACTCAGCGTCTCGGATGTAATCACTGTGGCATTGGGTGTCTTTTTGCTGGCTTTATGCGCCACCGTCTACCCGGCGAACCGGGCCGCCGCAGTCCAACCCGCCGAAGCCTTGCGCGCCGACTGATAGCGGCTCCAGTTCGCGCAAACTCCGGATTCGAACTATGGTTGATTATTTCTGTCACGGAAAGGAATCGGCGTGCGCGGGAATTTACGAACTTTGCTGCTTGCCTATAGTGCGGGCGTTTTGTCAGCCGCGTTGGTGCCGCAATCTCAGGTGTGGATCTGGTGGAGCCTCGCTGGTGTCATAGTTACAGTTGTCATGTGCTGGCATACACGCCGTTGTAGGCATCCCTGGCAACAGTGTTGGAGCCTGCTGTTGGCCGCGCTGGTGGGAGTCAGTTGGCATCTGCTGTGGTCTGCCAGCATTCTCACGCAGCGACTTCCCCCTGACCTGGAAGGGCGCAACATGTGGGTTACCGGCACTGTAATCAACCTGCCCGAGCGCACACCCACTGCCACTCAATTCCAGTTTTACATCGAACAGAGTGACCTTGGCTTTGCAGGGCGAAGGATCTTGCTCAACTTCTATAGTGATGTTGCAGTGCAGGCGGGGCAGCGCTGGCAGCTGCTGGTACGACTCAATCGACCCCATGGCTTCGCCAACCCCGGAGGATTCGACTACGAGGCCTGGTTATTTCAGCAGCGCATCAGCGCGAAAGGTTACGTGCGCGAAAACTCCAGCAATCAGTTGTTAGGAAGCAGGCCGTATTCCATCCAGGCGATACGCAGCAAAGTACAGGAGCGTATGACAGCCTACGCAAACAGGCTGCCTAACATTGGTATTTTGCTCGCGCTCAGCCTTGGCGACCAGAGTCAGTTGCCGTCATCTGATTGGGATCTCATGAGCGCCAGTGGGACCAATCATTTATTTGTCATTTCAGGACTGCACATCGTATTCATTGCGGCAACTGCGTTCTGGCTTGCTGGTCGCTGTCTGCGCTGGGTGCCGCGTCTGTCACTGATCTATCCGCGCCAAAAATTTGGCAATTGGTGCGCATTGCTGGCGGCGCTGCTTTATAGCCTGCTGGCGGGGTTTAACTTGCCGACCCAAAGAGCATTCATCATGACAGCGTTGTTGGTGGCGGGTCAGCTCGGGTCGCGTCCGGTGCCGGTAAGTGTGCGCTTCCTGTTCTCCCTGGCAGTCGTAGTAACCCTGAATCCACTAGCTGCACTGAGTGCGGGTTTTTGGCTCTCATTCGTGGCCGTGGCAGCCTTGTTGATTTTTGTGAATTCCAGACAGGATGCGGCGGCACCGCCGCGACCTGCCTACACGCTGGTGCAGCAATGGTACCAACCGCAGCTAGTGGTATTTTTGGCGCTCACGCCACTGCTGATACTGTGGACGCAGCAGATATCGCTGTTGTCACCGATCATTAATATGTTCGCCATCCCGCTAGTTGGCCTGATTGTTGTGCCGCTCACGCTGCTCGGCGCCGGCCTGCTCTTTGTCTTTGATCCGCTTGGGCTGCTGTTATTAATAGTAGGTGATCGACTGCTGGAATTCCTGTTTGTCGTCATTGCATGGATTGTCGTACGCGCGAAGTGGACACTGCTGGATTTCCATGGGATGTCATACACACTGCTGCTATGTATATTTATTGCCGTACTCCTTTTTTTGTTACCAGTGCGGCGCGCATTGCGGGTTCTGGTATTGCCGCTGTTGCTGCCGGTTGTATTTCCGATTAGAGAAACGCCAGTACACGGACAACTTGATGTCCATATATTGGATGTGGGGCAGGGATTGAGTGTGGTGCTGCGCACAGCAAATCACGTGCTGGTATACGACACTGGCGCCGAGCTGAGCCCTGAATTCAATCTTGGGACAGCGGTTGTAGTGCCCGTCCTGCGCGAGCTTGGGGTAAGTATGATTGACAAGGTAGTGGTCAGTCATTTCGATAATGATCATGCGGGCGGTCTGGCGGGATTGCTGAGCCAAATGCCGGTAAGCGAGTTGCTGAGCAGCGAACCACAACGGGCCGCAGCGGTGTTAGCTGGCGTCAAGCTCAAGTCAGCAGCGATAATTTCCGGCGCCTGCGTGGCCGGACAGCATTGGCGCTGGGATCGTATTGATTTTTCGATCTTGCATCCGCAGGCCGCAGGCTGGCTGGAAAGTGGCGCTGTGACTGCAAGCGAAAATGACCACTCTTGCGTGTTACAAATCCGCAGCGGTGAGCTTAGCTTGTTATTGCCAGGTGATATCGAGCAGACTGCCGAGAGGTCGCTGGCACTGGCGCAGGGTGTGAAACTGCGCAGTACTTTGCTGCTGGCGCCCCATCATGGCAGCAATACCTCGTCGACTTATGCCTTCATCAAGCAGGTAGCACCACGCTTCGTGGTCTATACCTCAGGCTATCGCAACAGCTTTGGCCATCCCACGGCGCGAACCCGGCTGCGCTACGCAGATTTGGGTAGTGAACAATATGTTACACACGATACCGGCATGCTCAGCTTTCGTTTGCAGCCTGGCCAACCGCTGCTGGCACCTGAGCAATTTCGGCAGACCCGCATGCGCTACTGGCATTGAACAGACCAGGCTTGTTCGCGTAGTCAGGCAATGCGCCTTGGTGCCGATACAGCTTAGGTAGACTAACTACTGACTCGGGTAGGGCTTGCACGCCGTCCCCAGCCAAATTGCAGTGCGCCGTCCTGGTGGCGCGCCTTAACCGGAGGAAGCCGTGGTAGAAATCGTAAGGTCTGGTGGGTGGTTGATGCTGCCGATTATCCTGTGCTCCATCATTGCAATCGCCATAATTATCGAGCGTTTCTGTACTTTGAGCGCAGCGCGCATAGCCCCGAAATATGTACTCGCTCAGGTGTGGACCTGGTTGAAAAATAACCAATTGGATTCGAGCAAATTACGCGAGCTGCGACTGTCATCGCCCCTCGGGCAGATCCTCGCCGCTGGCTTGCTGAACTCCAAATATGGCCGCGAACCCATGCTGGAAAGTATCGAGCAGGCGGCCGCGCAGGTAGTGCACGACATGGAGCGCTACCTGAACACCTTGGGCACCATCGCGGCGATAACTCCATTGTTGGGATTACTGGGCACTGTGTTTGGTATGATCCAGGTGTTCAGCGAAATCATGTTGCAGGGCACTGGTAATGCGAACGCGCTGGCCGGGGGCATCTCCGTGGCCTTGATCACCACGGCGGCTGGACTCACCGTCGCTATCCCCACCTTCATGTTTCATCGCTATTTCACTCGCAAGGTTGATTCGCTGGTGCTGAATCTGGAGCAGGAGTCCATCAAACTCGTGGATGCCTTGCACAGCGATCGCACTGTCGAAGTGAAGTAACAGTGAACTTGCCAGGCAGCTGGTGGAGGTCAGGTGAAATTTAAACGCAGGGTACAGGAAGAATTGGCGATCAATATCACGCCGTTGATTGATGTCGTCTTTCTATTACTGATTTTCTTTATGGTCACGACCACCTTTAATCGCGAGACGCGCCTGCTGGTGAATCTGCCCGAGGCCAATGCCGAGTTGGCGGAAAGCATGCCGACCCAGATCGAGGTCATCGTCGCCCGTGATGGTACCTATTCCATTAATGGCAGGGTGCTGGTAAATAATCGTTTCGATACCTTGATGCGCGGTCTGGAACTGGAGTCCAATGGTGATCGTAGCCTGCCGATTCTGTTGATTGCCGATGCCGAGGCGACCCATCAATCGGTAGTCACCGCGATGGATGGCATCGGACAGTCGGGATTTACCCGCTTGAATATCGCGACGCAGCGCGCTGAAACCGAGGAAACGTTGCGTACCAATCCCAACTAGGTACACTCGCTCCCCTCTGACCGAAAATCCGGACTCTGGAACCAAGCGCTAGCAACATGACCCAAATCCCCAGTGCAAACCCCGAATACACCACCTGGCGCCTCTATCGCCGACTGTTCACCTATGTGGCGCCCCACCAACTGGCTATTTGGGGCAGCCTGATTGGCTTCCTGATCTTTGCCACCACCAGTCCTGCCACGGCCGCCTGGCTGGGCTGGACCGTCGATGCGATCAACAGGGGGGATTATGCCGATCTGCGTCTGCTGAGCCCGATTCTGTGCGTGGCAATTGTGCTGGTGCGTGGTATCGGCGGCTTTCTTGGCAGCTATTCTCTCGCCTTCATCGCCAACAATGTCATGCATAAATTGCGCTGCGAGCTTATGGAGCACCTGATCGTGCTGCCTGCCAAGTATTACGACCAGACCACCACTGGCCGCCTGGTATCGAAACTCACCTATGATGTGCAACAAATAATGGGAGCTGCGAGTAATGCGCTTGTGGTCATTGTGCGTGAAGGCTTATCCGTGGTGGGCCTGCTTGGGTATTTGTTATACATCGACTGGCGCCTGACCATGTCATTCCTGATCGTGACTCCGTTTGTTGGCCTGGTGGTGCGAGTTGCGTCAAAACGGTTTCGTCGTTACAGCACACAGATGCAGGCTTCCATGGGCGACGTCACCCAGATCACGACCGAGTCGATCAAGGGCCATCGGGTCATTCGCACATTCAATGCCAAGGATTTTGTTACGCGCAACCTGTCCCGAGCCAGCGACCGTAATCGCCGCCAGAACATGAAGATGGCGATGACGGAGAATGTCGCCACACCGATTACGCAACTGATAGTGTCCATGGCAATGGCGATATTAATCTGGCTGGCAATGTCGCCGGAATTTTTCCTGGAAAAAAGTTCCGGACAGTTTGTCGCATTCCTGGGAGCTGCCGGTTTGCTTGCCAAACCGATGCGACAATTGTCTCAGGTCAACGCAGTCATCCAGCGTGGCATGTCTGCGGCCTTCAGTATTTTTACCTTGCTCGATGAACGGGCAGAAACCGATACTGGTACGCGCGTAATAGAGAGAGTGCAGGGCCGCGTCGCATTCAAAAATGTGAGCTTTGCCTATAATGCGGACGCGACTGCGCTGCGCGATATCAATTTTATTGCCGAGCCCGGCAAGTCGATTGCGCTGGTAGGCAAGTCTGGAAGTGGCAAGTCAAGTCTGGTCAGTCTGATCCCGCGCTTCTATGAATTTGGCAGTGGCGAGATTCTGCTCGATGGGGTGCCGCTAAACGAGTTCACTCTGCACAACCTGCGCCAGCACATTTCCCTGGTGACACAACAGGTCGTGCTGTTCAGCGGCACTGTGGCTGAAAATATCGCCTATGGTTTCGAGTCTGTAACTCGCGAGAAAATAATCAGTGCCGCCACTAGCGCCCATGCCATGGAATTTATCGAACAACTTCCGCAAGGACTCGATACTGAAGTCGGCGATGATGCACGCCTGTTGTCCGGCGGTCAAAGGCAGCGCATTGCGATTGCGCGGGCTCTATTAAAAGACGCACCAATCCTGATTCTGGACGAGGCAACGTCAGCTCTGGATTCGGAATCTGAGCAGCATATCCAGGTTGCCCTAAAGACCCTGATGCGCGGGCGCACCACATTTGTTATCGCGCATCGCCTGTCTACCATCGAAAACGCCGATCTCATTTTAGTTCTGCATGAGGGTTGTATAGTAGAATCCGGCACACATGCAGAATTGATTGCCAGAGGTGGTCAGTATTCAAGGCTGCATAAAATTCAATTTTCGGAGACGGATACGGCAGCTGCTGGATGAAGTTTATTGAGCGCGCATGGTACGACAACGCAGGTTGGCTGATTTTATTATGGCCACTGTCGCTTGTTTTTCAAATGCTGGTAAGCGTGCGCCGCAAGCTACAACAGCGCACAGTCAGGCCAGCTTATCTCAAGGTGCCGGTTGTCATTATCGGAAATATCTCGGTAGGTGGAACTGGCAAGACTTCGCTACTCATTACCCTCGTTAAGCACTTTAAAGCCGCAGGCTATTCACCCGGTGTCGTGAGTCGGGGCTATGGTGCAAGTGCGCGGGTATTTCCGTACCAGGTAAATGCTGATTCCGATGTAACTCAATGCGGTGATGAACCTTTATTGATTCAACAACGGACGGGTTGCCCAGTGGTGGTAGACCCGAACCGAAATCGTGCTGTGCAATATTTGCTTGAACATAACAAGGTTAATTTGGTATTTAGCGATGATGGTTTGCAGCACTACAAGCTATATAGGGATATTGAAATCGCAGTGGTCGATGGTCAACGTCTGTTCGGTAATGGATTCTCATTGCCGGCTGGACCGCTGCGCGAACGGGCAGGACGACTGCAACAAGCAGACTTTATTGTAATTAACGGCACCCCGGCCAAAGCACTGGCAGCGTTGGAGCGGGCGAGTGTGATGAAAGTGGAGCCGCGCTATCTGGTAAATCTGAAGAGTGGCGAGCGGAAACTACTGGCTGGCGCACCGTTCAGTATGGGCAATATAGTGCAGGCGGTGGCCGCGCTGGGCAATCCAGAGCGATTCTTCGCGGCGCTGAGCTTGCTGCCTTATCAAATCAAGCGGATCCCTTTTCCTGATCATCATAGTTTTAGTGAGTCAGACTTCGAGTCTGGTAAGCTTGATCCTCACCAGCCAATCGTCATGACGGAAAAGGATGCGGTAAAATGCCAGTCATTCGCCCGCGCCAACTTCTGGTCACTCGCGATAGAGATTGAGTTGGACAAAGAATTTGTCGCGGCCCTGACTCAGCGCATCACTGCCTGCAAGACCTCTATTCAGGCACAACGCCAAGCCTGAGATCAGGTTTCGGGTCCATGCCCGGGGTCGCTTTAAAAACCCAAAACCAAGGAAAGCCCCATGCTTGATCAAAAATTGCTCAGCATCCTGGCCTGTCCAGTGTGCAAAGGTGATCTGTACTATGACAAAAAAGCCAAGGAGTTGATTTGCCGTCTCGATCGTCTGGCCTATCCGGTGCTCGATGGTGTACCGGTAATGCTCAGCACTGAGGCGCGCCAGCTTAGTCTCGAAGAACGGGAACAATTCCGATGAGTTTCTCGGTGGTCATCCCAGCACGCTTTGGCGCTACCCGCCTGCCGGGTAAACCATTATTAGATATCTGCGGTAAGCCGATGATTCAGCACACTTTTGAGCGAGCGATGGCGAGTTCAGCAGCGGCCGTTTACATCGCCACAGACGATGAGCGTATCCGCGCCGTAGCAGAAGGTTTTGGTGCTAGGGTGTGCATGACCGCCAGCAGCCACCGTTCTGGCACCGATCGCATTCAGGAAGTTACTGCACAATTGCAGCTGCCGCCGACCCATATCGTGGTGAACGTTCAAGCCGATGAGCCGCTGCTGCCCCCGCAAGCGATCAATCAGGTAGCAAGCAACCTGGCGCTGCATCCGACAGTGGGTATTGCCACATTATGCGAAATCATTACCAGCAAGGACGAAATTGACGACCCGAATTCCGTAAAAGTCGTGCTTAGCCGGCAAGGGCGGGCACTCTATTTCAGTCGTTCCACCATTCCCTGGCATGCCAGTGCGTCCGCCAAGAATTGCTACCGTCATATCGGCATCTACGCCTACCGAGTGGCGGTGCTGAATGAGTTCGTGCAGTGGCCCGTAACAGAGCTCGAACTGGTGGAGAAGCTGGAACAACTGCGGGCCTTGTATAACGATGTGGCAATTCACGTCGAAGTCTCCGCGCTGCAGATTCCACCCGGAGTAGATACCGAGCGTGATCTGGAGAGCGTCCGTGCACACTTGCGCGGGCAGCAGCGCAATGAGTGAGCTCATTTGCGAACAATTTGATTTAACTCCTTGTAATAGCTTCGGTATTAAGGTGTATGCCGCTGGCTTCGCCAGCGTTCACGATTTGAACGAACTGCACGCGGCATTGGCCTACGCCTCGCGTCATGGCTTGCCGGTGCAGATTCTCGGCAGTGGCAGCAATGTGCTGTTTACGGCGGATTATCCAGGCCTGGTAGTACAGATGAATTTCCAGGGCATCGAACATCTGAACGAGCAGGGGCTGGTGCGCGCAGGAGCCGGTCAGAACTGGCATGAATTTGTTGTATATTGCCTGAAGAATAATTTGTATGGCCTTGAAAATCTTGCGCTTATCCCCGGCACAGTTGGTGCGGCACCAATCCAGAATATTGGCGCTTATGGGGTGGAGCTGGAACAGTTTGTAGTGCTGGTGGAAGTCTTTGATACGCACTCAGGTGCGGTCACGCAGATGTCACGTAGCGAGTGTGAGTTCAGCTACCGCGATAGTGTGTTCAAGACCAGCAATAGCCCGACTTTGTTGGTGTTGTCGGTTACCTTGCAACTGCATACAGTGCCGGCACCGAATTGGAGCTATAAAGCCCTGCAAGAGGCTCTGGGCGCGGACAGCGTCTCTGCCTCGCCGCAACAAATTTTTGACACAGTATGCCAAATCAGGCGCAGCAAGCTGCCGGATCCAGCGCTTCTGGGCAACGCTGGGAGTTTTTTCAAGAATCCGATTGTGTCTCGCTCCAAGTATGCAAATCTGCTTAAAGAACATCCTGCAATTCCTTGTTATGAAACAGAAGATTCCCAATTTGTTAAAATACCCGCCGCCTGGTTACTGGAGCAACTGGGTTGGAAAGGGCGACGTCGCGGTCAGGCCGGTGTGCACGCTCAACATGCCTTGGTTTTGGTCAACCTCGGCCAGGCGCGTGGTGACGAAATCATGCTGCTGGCCCAGGAAATGAGCAGTTCGGTACTAAGCCATTTCGGAATTGCACTGGAAACCGAAGTGCACATCATCTAGTTCTCGCGTTGACCGATCACACTATTGGGGTAGCGGCGCCAGGCCTTGCTTAAAACTGTGAACCAGTTCCCGTTTTATCGTGACTGATTTGTCGGGCTTGAAACTATCGTGCTATTGAACCCACTAGGAATAACGTGGGATAGCACGTAAAATCAATCTGAAAGATCAATCAGTAAAAGCAGCCACTATGTTTGCATCCAAGTCTTCAATCAAGATTTCAAGTCCAGCAGGCAGCCACCGGATTCGCATCCTGCTGGTGGATGATCACCAGCTCACACGCAGCGGGATTGCACGTCTGCTGCGCGATGAAGCAGATCTCGAAGTGGTAGGCGAGGTAGGCAGTGGTGAAGCGGCTCTCGACTATGTCCAGCGCCATCCCTTTGCGCGTCCCGATGTCATTCTTACGGATGCCCGCATGACAGGTATCGGCGGGGTCGAAGCGACGCATCAGCTCTTGAGTCAGTTTTCTGATTTAAAGGTTCTGGGTGTGTCTTCCATTGGCTCGGGGGTGGTGCAATCCCAGATGCTACGGGCAGGAGCCTTAGGTTTTATTACTAAAAACAGTACAGTAGCAGAACTTGTTAAAGCGCTGCGTATGGTTGCTTCCGGACAACACCATGTAAGCACTGAGGTTGCGAGCCAGCTCGCCCTCGATCCATTCAATCAGCACGGGAAGCCTTTGTTCGACAAGTTGTCACGTCGTGAGATGCAGATATCACAGATGCTGACTGACGGTAAGAAAGTGAGCCAAATCTCTGAATACCTTAAATTAAGTCCCAAGACAGTCTATAGCTATCGTTACCGTATATTCGAGAAGTTGGGCATCCGTAGCGATGTCGAATTGACCATCCTTGCCGTCAAGCACGGCCTCACCGAGAATATCCGCGGGCTGGAAACTCTGCCCGTGTATCGCGACTTGGTTGGCTAGCAACTCCTATTCCTGTAGTAGATAAGAATACGTTCGTTATCTATTGTTTTAGAAGCTAATTTAAGTTAACCATTAAGTAGCATCTTGGAATTCAGCCGCGCGTATTGAGACGCGGCGCCCCTTCCAGTACCCTCGCCATTCGCATATCACTGCAGCATTGGTCCCATGCCCGCCAAGCCAAGCAATACATTTGATCACAAAGGTTTCCTCGCCACGCTTACCAGTCGTCCCGGTGTGTACCGCATGCTGGACGCACAGGGTGGCGTCCTCTATGTGGGCAAGGCGCGCAACCTGAAGCTGCGGGTGGGTAGCTATTTCCGCGCCTCCGGGCTGTCGACAAAGACCCTGGCGTTAGTGGAAAAGATCGCGGCCATGGAAGTGACCGTGACCAACAGCGAAACCGAGGCGCTGCTGCTGGAGCAGAGTCTGATCAAGGCGCACCGGCCGGCGTATAACATCCAGTTACGGGACGACAAGTCGTATCCCTATATCTTTCTTTCTGATCAGGATACCTATCCGCGGCTAACGTTCTATCGCGGCTCGCGCAAGCGCAAGGGTCGCTTCTTTGGGCCTTACCCCAGCGCCCATGCCACTCGGGAGACTCTTCAGATTCTGCAAAAAGTATTCCGCGTAAGGCAATGTGAAGACAGCTATTTCAAAAATAGATCCCGTCCCTGTCTGCAATACCAGATTGAGCGTTGCACGGGTCCTTGCGTGAATTTGATCTCGCCCCAGGACTATGCCCGTGACGTGCATTACTCCACGCTGTTCCTGCGGGGTAAAAGCAATCTGCTGGTGCGTGAGCTGACCACCAACATGGAAGCGGCGGCGCTCAGTGAGAACTTCGAAAAGGCTGCCACAATACGTGACCAACTTATTGATTTACGTAGAATTCAGGAGCAGCAGTTTGTGGCGAATCAGGGCCAGGATGCGGACATATTGGCAGCTGAACTGAGGCAGCCTTATGTGTGTGTGCACGCCATCTATGTTCGTTCCGGCCGGATTATAGGCAGCAAGAGCCATTTCCCGCGCTTCCGTCTGGCGGAAACAGCTGGTGAAGTGCTGGCAGCCTTTATCTCGCAAACCTATCTGGGTGATACCAAAGCCAGCAACATCCCGGCCGAGATCATTGTGCCGGAAGTATTGGAAGATGGGCCTGGTCTGCAGGCAGCACTGTCCTATGTGGCTGAACGCAAGATCAAGCTGTCGATGCGGGTTCGCGGACATCGCGCCCAGTGGTTGCAACTGGCGGTCACGAATGCCCGGGAATCGATCCAGAGCCACATAAGCACAAAAGAGAACATTCATCAGAGATTCAGCGCGTTGCAGGAGGCTCTTAAACTGGATTCTGTACCGGCACGCATTGAGTGCTTCGATATTAGCCATACCGGCGGTGAGGGCACTGTTGGCGCCTGTGTGGTGTTTGACGAGAACGGGGCGGTGAAAAGTGATTATCGTCGCTTCAACGTTAAGGACATCACCCCGGGGGATGACTACGGGGCTATGGAGCAGGTGCTGGATCGGCGTTTCAAGCGGCTAGCCAAGGGTGAGGCCAAGCTACCCGATATCCTCTTGATTGATGGTGGCAAGGGCCAGTTAACCCAGGCTCATGGCATGCTGGGGAAGTTTCAGCTGCAGGACATTGTGCTACTTGGCATCGCCAAAGGCATAAGCCGCCGGGCCGGCCAGGAGACCTTGTTCCTGCGTGAGGGTGAACGGCACCGGGAAATCGTTATGGTGAGCGAGTCACCGGCATTACACCTGTTGCAGCAGGTCAGGGATGAGGCGCATCGTTTCGCTATCACCGGGCATCGTCAACGCCGCAGCAAGGCCCGTAACGTGTCAACCCTGGAGGAAATTGCGGGTCTGGGACCGAAACGCCGCCGGGAGTTGCTCAGGCACTTCGGCGGGCAGCAGGAAGTTAAAAAGGCCAGTGCAGCAGAAATTTCGAAAGTGACTGGGATTAGTAAGAAATTGGCCGAAACCATATATGAGTATTTGCATAGCAATTAGTGCCCCAGTTATTTCAGGAGTCTCCGGACATTGCCGATGTTGGCTACTACTCACATCACCATTAGTATACAACACGTTGTTTTTATAAAAGAAAAAAATAAAGAAAAACTCACATGAATACCGCCAATCTGGTCACGATGAGTCGCATTGCCCTAACTCCGGTGGTAGTGGGCTGCTATTATTCTGGCCTGCCATCAGGTCAGTTGTTAGCGACGGTGGTGTTTATCATCGCCAGCATCACCGATTGGTTAGACGGCTATTTGGCCAGAAAACTTGACCAGACTTCTGAGTTCGGCGCATTCCTCGATCCGGTGGCTGACAAAGTGTTGGTAACGGTAGTGCTGATACTGCTGGTCACCAGTCACGCCAATCTGCTTATCCCCACCGTGATTATCATCACGCGGGAGATTCTGGTGTCCGCGTTGCGGGAATGGATGGCGAGCCGGGGCCAGCGCAATATGGTCGCCGTGGCGTTTTCCGGGAAGTTGAAGACGACGCTACAAATGATAGCGATTGGAGCCTTGCTGCTGGTGTCGGACGCGACGCCGGCATTGCTGTGGCAATTCGGCTTTACCTTGGTCAATATTGCCGCGCTCCTGAGCCTGTGGTCCGGCTATCAGTACTTTAAAAAAGCCTGGGTGGTGTTGTTTCCCACCGACCAGGCAAAAGACCCGAAACACAGGTAGCACGCGGATTAGCGCTTGACTTGATGCATGCAGGCATTAGAATGAGCGCCTCTTTTTAGCACCACTTTTTGCGGCACTACTTATAATCGTTACAGCTTGACCAGTAATTGATGACGCCACCAAAGCGTCGTGCAACGGGTCAATAGCAAGTCTCCAGATTTAGCGGGAATAGCTCAGTTGGTAGAGCACGACCTTGCCAAGGTCGGGGTCGCGAGTTCGAATCTCGTTTCCCGCTCCATTTCTTGTTGCAGCAAGCCTCTGTTTCATTGCGATATTCAGACTTAAACACTGGGTAATCAAATGCTTGTAATGCCAAGTTCAGAAATAATAGAGCTTCCAGGTAGACGCCAGATATGAGCGATAAGCCGCAGCCAGCTGGCGCTAATGCCATGCCATCGACTACTGATAACAGCGTGTTGCAGATATTGCAGCCCCATCTCGCCGATCTTGGCGACTTCATGGTGCGACGTGCCTTGCCGTCGCGGCTACAGCGCAAAGTCGGTCCCTGGATATTTTTTGATCACGCTGGCCCGGCGCAGTTCGCACCCGGCACCGGCGTCGATGTGCGTCCTCACCCCCATATCAACCTGGCCACAGTGACTTACATGTTCGAAGGTCAGTTCCTGCATCGCGACTCCATTGGCAGCGTACAGGTGATCAAGCCCGGCGATATTAATCTGATGGTGGCAGGCAAGGGCATCGTCCATTCTGAGCGCACCCCGCCGGATCTGCGCCGTGCTGGTCACACCTTGCACGCGTTGCAGTTATGGTTGGCATTGCCGGAAGCAGATGAGGAGATGGAGCCGGCTTTCTATCACTATCCCGCGGCACAATTGCCGGTCACTGCAATCAACGGAGTCCAGCTGCGGGTGCTGATGGCCACTGCTTTCGGCCTCACGTCACCGGTAAAGACCTTTGCCCAAACCCTTTATATAGAAGCACTTTTGCAGAAGGGTCAGCGTCTGCTAGTACCCCACGCCGAGGAGCGAGCTGTGTATGCTGCGAAGGGAAGCTTGAGTATCGAAGGTACTCACATCGATGAGTTCTCGATGGCCATCTTAGGCGCAGCTAAAGACATCACCTTGGAGGCCGCAACTGATTGTCGTGTGGCGGTGATTGGTGGCGAAAAGCTCAGCGCGCGCTTCATGGAATGGAATTTCGTCTCCAGCCGCCAGGAGCGTATCACCCAGGCAAAACAGGATTGGCAGGCAAGACGTTTTGCCACCGTGCCGGGTGACGGGTGATGCCCAGGAATTTATTCCATTGCCTTGATAGCAAAGCACTAAGTGTCTATTGGCAGTGATAAATGTATGCCGAACGCAAAGGCTTTTGGTATAGTTCTCCCTCGCAAAAAAGCGGCGATTAATGGCTGGATGGCAGAGTGGTCATGCAGCGGACTGCAACTCCGTATACGCCGGTTCGATTCCGACTTCAGCCTCCATTAATCAGTAGTGTCTCGACCCCGATCTGCAGCTCCTGCTGATCATCTGCTTGCAGCTAACCATAGCTAGAAATCCATCTTGAGCCCGGGTGGTGAAATTGGTAGACACAAGGGACTTAAAATCCCTCGACCGCAAGGTCATACCGGTTCAATTCCGGTCCCGGGCACCAACCCAGTTATGTCAACTCAGATGATTAAACAGTGAAATAAAACGCTGCATAAAAAAGGGAGTTTGGCAGCTCCGTTTTACCGTACGAGGTTTAACTCAATTCAAGGTCGGCGTACCAAATCCACCCGGCGTTGATTCATCCAGTATCCGATTCCGACCCACATCATCGCTGCGTGCTTCCAGCAAGCGCCGTGCCGAATCCCGGTCCTGTGCGATTTGCATGCGTGTGCGGCAGGAGCGGGTGCGAATGTTGGAGCCGGTGTTTTGTGAAATAGAACAAATGCGCTCTTCGGCCCGTATATTGTTTTCACCAAATATCAGTAAATGCAGTTCCTCATTGAGTGTGATCAGTTGCTGGCGCTGGGTTTCAGCGATGTCGATGTAACTGGTGGCGTCACCGAGGGTGGTGATGATGGCGCCACTGACTCTGGTCAACTCCGCTTGTTCGCCAGGCTGGAATGAAGCTGGATCTGCGATAGCCAATTGTACACGCATCTGGCTGATGTATTCCAGATAGGACGGTATATCAACTACTGAAGGTGGACGTTCGCTGCTGACACAAGCAGTAAGGACAAGGGTGGCCAACAGGGTGAGCGCGGATCGAGGTATTTTCATTATTGTTTCCTCTGCGTTGGAGGCGGTTAACTAAAGCCTGGTATTGCCATACTGGTAGATCAATCAATCGCTCAGGGTCGCATCGATGGCGCTAAACAGGGCGCCGCGATGGCGACCATAGGTGCCGCCGGTGGCGACCGGCCACGCGCTCAGCACTACGATCACCAGATCTTGTGCTGGATTGATATAGATGCCTTGACCATAGATGCCACTGGCGCGAAATACGCCTTCACCACTGAGCCACCACAAATAGCCATAACCTTCGTTAGCGGGTGAAGGGCTGGTTGCCTCGTGCATCCAGTTTGCTGGCAGTACTTGCGTACCATCCGCGAGCACGCCACCATTCATCGCGAACAGCCCGAGTCGACCATAGTCGCGTAAATTGGCATTGATGCAGCAGCCGCCGCGTTCACCGCCGCCGTTGCCATGGGTCGCCCAGTTGGCGTCGCTCTCCATGCCGAAGGGTTGCCAGATTTTGGTTTCAAGATAGGTGGATAAATTGTTGCCGATGGCAGCGCGAACTATGGCGCCGACCAGATCAGTTTCGCCAGTGTTGTAATTAAAGGTGGTGCCAGGCTGGTTTATTGGTGCTTTCTTGCCAAGGAAATTCAGTAGCTCCACCACATTCGAACTTGGGTAGTTGAAGACGTCATTGTTCGGGTCAGTGTAATCTTCATTCCACTGCGTGCCGGAGGCCATCTGCAATACGTCTTTCAAGGTGGCATCGGCATAGGAGGTATCGCGCAACAGCGGCAGGTAATCCGTGACCTTGTCATCGACACTGCGAATGTAACCATCCGCAATTGCAGCGCCCAGCAGCATGGAAGTTACTGATTTCGCCATTGAGAATGAAACCCACAGACTGTTTTCGGTATTGCCGAGGCCATAGCGCTCCAGCGTGATGACGCCATCCTTGAGTACCAGCAGGCCACCCACGTGGGCCTCGCGCATGAAGTCGTCCACGGAGAATTGGGTTCCGTCTACCTGGTAGCGGAACTCGGTGAAATCACGTTCCTGCTTTGGCAGGGTAAAGGTGTGATCGCCGGCATGAATGGTGCGGGTAGGAGAGAAGGCCGCCCAGTTGCGATACTGGATAATCTGGGAATCGGTGCCGGCACCGTCGCGCTGCCCACCGCTGGCAATAGATTGTGCGTCGGTTGCGGGATCGATCCAGCGTTCCTGGGCGAATGTGATTTGCAATAGTCCGGTTAAAACCAGACTGAACAGAGCGACTGCACGCAGTGGATGTTGCATCGTTATAGCTCCTGAAAGTGAAATTACGCTGACATGCCGCGTGCCGAGATCGGCCAAATCGCGACCACCGTATCATCCTTGATCACATAAAGCTGGTCATACAGATTCACGACCGGATCACAATGGGACACGATAAGCTCCAGTTTGTCTCCGACCTTATACAGGCGTGAAGGAGAGTCTTCATACAGGATCGTGCCAAATTCGTCGGAAGTTGAGCGATAGCTCATGCCTGACTCACCTTTGATGATGGGCCAGGGCTGGTTGATCGTGCAGGCTTTGGCGCCTGCGTCGGAGGTGGCGCGCCCTTCATGCTGATCATTCAATACCGTAGTCATGATCGTTAATGACGCATGGAAATCGGAATAACTGACGGTGTCGGTTGCGCCGCCGATAGCCAGGTACTGCGCGTCCATAAAGATATAGCTGCCGACCTGGACGTCGGTGAGCCCGCGTACCCCATGATCGATGTTATAGGTGCCGGTACCGCCGCCACTGAAGATTTCAGTATTCAGACCAGCCCTTTGCATCAGGTCGAAGGTGTCGGTGGCGGCGCTCATGTGCTCCAGGGTTTGCGCCTTGCGCAGGTCAAAGCCGGCCACGTGTTGCGACCCTGCGTCATAGCACAGCATGCCCATAAAATTAAGTCCTGGTAACTGGTCCACCAGTTGCGCCAAGTCCAGTGCCGGTTGGCCGAACGCTGTGCCGGTGCGACGAATGCCGGGATCTATATCCACGACCACATCGGCAACGATCCCTTTCGAGACTGCGGCTGCCGACAGCAGGCGCGCGTTGGCCGCAGCATCTGTGGCCTGGATAAAGCCGGGACAGCGCTGGCGAAGGTTCATGGCGCGGTTGATCTTGGTGGCAGTGACATTGCCGGTGGTGTTAAGGATGCGATCGATGCCGTTGTCAAACATCACCTCGGCTTCACTGACTTTGGCGGTGCAGATACCGACCGAGCCCCGCTCCATTTGCATGCGGGCAATGGTTGGACATTTATGAGTTTTGCCGTGGGGTCTGCTGGCGATGCCGTTCTGCGCCATGGTCTGCGCCATCTTGTCCAGGTTTGCTTCCAGCAGATCAAGATCGACACACAGGGCCGGCGTGTCCAGTTCCCATTTCGAGACGTTTACAGTCATCTGGCCGTTGCTGTAAAACCCGCGCATCTCCTGTGCGGTATAACCAACGACCGCAGTGGGTACCCAGACGGCGGCAGCACCGCTGGCTTGCAAGAATCGACGACGCGACAGGGATAATGTTTTCATGGAGCACCTCGTGACATAGGTTGGCTGCGACCGAATTCATTCATTAAGGAAGCGTACAACTGCCAAGACGCTTGCCGCTTAGTTGCTGGCGCTGCCGGTTTTCCTGCGCATCATGTCGTTAATCATACCGGGAAGTTTTAAAGTGTCGTAGGGCTTCGGTATACACACCACGTTGCCCATGTCTTCGATGCGATCTCTCAGCATTTTTTCGGTGTATCCAGTCGCCAGCAGAATCGGCATGCGCGGGTTGATCTCCAGAATCTTGCGTGCCATCTCGATGCCGTTCATGCCGCCGGGCATAATGATGTCTGAAAACACCAGATTAATGTCCGGGTTCTTGCGAAATTCTTCCAGCCCCTGGGGGCCGTTGCTGGAGGTAATTACCATATAGCCTGCATCCACCAGCATCATAGTGGCGACGTCGCGGACGTTGTCGTCATCCTCTACCGCCAGTATGGTGCCGTTGTAGCGTGACTCATCGGTAGGTTTGTGCCGATTGCGGTCAGGTATATCGACCTGGTCCATAGCAGGTAGCTGAATGGTAAACGTGGCGCCTTGGCCAACCTGGCTTTGCACCGTGATGTTGCCGCCAGATTGCTGAATAAAACCGTAGCTCGTGCTGAGTCCGAATCCGGTGCCTTCGCCTTGTTTCTTGGTGGTGAAGAATGGGTCGAATATTTTGTTCTGTATTTCTGCAGGAATGCCAGTTCCGGTGTCAGTAACACTGATTTCGATAACTTCAACAGGATCGTCATACTTGCCGGCTTTCGGTGCAAGTTCAAGTTGTCGGCGCTGACAGCTGATGCGTAGTTCACCGCCGCTTGGCATGGCGTCTTTGGCATTGAGGCAAAGATTGAGCAGGGCGTTCTCGAAGCGCGCCCGGTCCACCATGGCGTAATTGGAGACGCCTTCGACTTGCAGTGAAAACCGGATTTCTTCTCCGAGAGTGCGCGTAAAGAAATCCTGCATATCACTGAGGATGCCGCCGAGGTCTTCAGCTTCACGCTGCAGTGCCTGTTCTCTGGAATATGAAAGCAGGCGATTGTTCAGTTCGGCGCCGCGCTTGGACGCCTGCATCAGTTTCTCGATGATGTTTATGCCGCTGGCACTGTCTCCGTCCAATAGACGTTTCTTCAGGAATTGCAGATTTCCCATGATGGCTGTGATGAGATTATTAAAGTCATGGGCTACACCGCCAATGATGCGACCGATGGCCTCCATTTTCTGCGACTGTACCAGACGATTCTCCATCTGCATCTGTTCAGTCATATCAAAAAAACTAACCACGGCGCCGACGAATATTTCTGCCTTGATGATTGGACGGCAGGAAAAATTCACCGGCAACAACAAATCCTTTTTGCCGAAGAAATTACCCTTCTTGCTGCTGACTGGGTGGCCCTTCTGGAAGCAATTGATGATAAGTCTGCGCGCCTGATTCTCGCCGCTGTCATTAGTGCGCGTAATGAGGGTCAGTGCGTCCTGACCAATCACATCGTCTTCATTGAACTGCAGGAGTTTGAGTGCCATCGCGTTCATGAACGTGACTTGACCATTGGCATTGGTGCCGAAGATGCCTTCGCCGGCGGCATCCAGCAACAGCAGTTTTTCCTCGACGGCCAACTCCAGTTTGGTATCTGTCTTGCGCTTTTCTTCGAGCAACTGCTTTTCTCGCTCGATCTGCTTGAACAACTCGACCTCATTTTCCTTTAGCGTGATGCGATCCTGCCGCAGGCTTGCGCTGAGCTGTTCGTTTTGCAGTTTCAGCGTGATCCCGCGCAACAAATCATTGCCAAGACGATTGCCAACAAGCAGGAAGAACAGGGCGTATACGGTGAAAGCGAAGGCTAGCTGGAGATCCTGCGGGTTTCCCTGGACGATCAGGTACGCTACTTGCAGCGCAATGGTGACTGTGGTGAGGACTATATATAGACGCTTCAACACAGCCAGATTTGCCACCGACCCGGCCAGTACCACGCAGGGCCAAAGAATTACTGCGCCGCGGGGTGGTTCCAGAGACCCAAACGGCATAATTAACCAGGTCGTACCCCAGATCAGTCCAGAAACAAAAATGCTGCCAAGCAACAAATTACTGCGTGCATCCAGATTGTCCTGGATGGTGGCAGCGAGCTGGAAATATTTCGTGATGATGGCGCGAATCAACGTGAGCACGGCAACGCTGCCGAGCCAGACATACATCAGATAGGTATAGTTCGAAGCGGTAATGTAGACAAACAACACAAGTATGCCGGCGGCTAGAAAGTCTGCCAGTAACATAATCGGGAGAAGTTTGAAAACAGAGTCAACTTGTTCGCGATAAATCGCGCGCGGCTCCAGAATGTGTTCGACCATAGCATCTCACAGGCGTAGTGACCGGCTTGTAATATCGATGAACAAGACACCGGCTAAACTGGGAACGACGATAGGGTACTACTATTGTTAAAAAGTACTGCTGGCAACAACTGCGTATAACAATTGCTTAGCAGCAGTATACACAGCGAAGTGACGGTATCACTCAATGCCATGGCGTGGCAATATTGGCATCCATGAGTACCCCGACCCTGATTTCAAAACATGTCAATGCCTGCGACTGGAGTGCTGCCGAAGCAGATCTGGATGCGCGCGGCTGGACGATACTGGCTGCGCTATTGTCGGAGCACGACTGCCATACCGCGCAGGCGCTGTACGCTAACGACGCAAACTTTCGCAATCGGGTCATCATGGCCCGGCATGGTTATGGTCGAGGTGAATACAGGTACTTTTCCTACCCCTTGCCGCCACTGGTGGAGCAACTGCGCACGAGCTTGTATCCGCACTTGATGCCAATCGCGAATCGCTGGAACGAATCCATGGGAGTTGCCGCCAGATTTCCAGAACAGCATGCCGAATTTATCCAGAGATGCCATGGGGCCGGACAGCTGCGTCCGACACCATTGCTGTTGCAATATGGTGAGGGTGATTATAACTGCCTGCATCAGGATTTGTATGGGGAGCACCAGTTTCCATTCCAGGTTGCCATATTATTGAGTGAACCAGGAACGGATTTTGAGGGCGGCGAATTTGTACTTACGGAGCAACGTCCGCGGATGCAGTCACGGGTTACCGTGGTGCCGCTGCAGCGCGGTGACGCGGTAGTGTTTGCAGTGAATTATCGGCCCGCGCAGGGCACGCGGGGTTTCTATCGCATGAAATTACGCCATGGCGTTTCCACCATCCGTACTGGACATAGACACACCATGGGCATCATTTTTCACGACGCTACCTAAGCTGCCGGCAGACGTCCGTCTGCTCTACCAGGCATCTGCCTGAATTTCCATCCGGCAAAAATGCATAAATAAATAGTCACAATCGCCGCCGGCTGGTCCGGATGCGGCACCATGGCAACCCAACGTTAGCGGCTGGCTGGGGGCTAACACCGCTGGGGCAGTCAGGGCCAGGGCAGTAATGAACAGCCCTGAAGCAGGCAAATTCATGATACTATCCGCGTCCGCCTGAAACCGTGCCCCGAAATTAGCCGTTTCTTATTGATTTTTCGCCCCCCACTGAATAATGAGCCTGCCATGACCTCCGAGACGGTAATTGCCTTCGACCAGCTACAACTGACCGCTCCAGTGCTGCAAGCAGTACGCGACCTGGGCTATGAGACGCCGACCCCGATCCAGGCCCAGACCATACCCTTGCTACTGGCGGGAAGGGACGTGTTGGGACAGGCCCAGACCGGGACCGGCAAGACCGCCGCATTCGCCTTACCGGTGCTGTGCAAGCTGGAACTTAAGCAGCAAGATCCCCAGGTGCTGGTACTGACGCCAACGCGGGAATTGGCCATTCAGGTGGCCGAAGCTTTTCAGACCTACGCCAGCCATATCAAAGGCTTTCATGTATTGCCAGTCTACGGCGGACAGGATTACAGCGGCCAGATACGCGCCCTCAAACGCGGAGTCCACGTAGTAGTGGGTACGCCGGGTCGGGTCATGGACCATATGCGTCGTGGCACTCTCAAACTGGACCAGCTTACTACCCTGGTACTGGATGAAGCCGATGAAATGCTGCGCATGGGTTTCATCGACGACGTGGAATGGATCCTGCAGCAGACTCCACCGAAGCGCCAGATCGCCCTGTTCTCCGCGACCATGCCCAATGAAGTGCGGCGCATTGCAACGCAACACCTGAACAATGCCGAACAGGTCACGATTCAGGTGAAGAAGGCGACCGCTGACTTGATACGGCAACGGTTTTGGCCAGTGAGTGGCATGCATAAGCTGGATGCGCTGACGCGAATTCTGGAAGCGGAAACTTTCGACGGCATGATCGTGTTTGTGCGCACGCGTATCGCAACCGTCGAGCTTGCTGAAAAATTGTCGGCGCGAGGCTTCGCTGCGACTGCACTCAATGGTGATGTGCCACAGGCACAAAGAGAGCGCACCATCGATCAATTGAAGAAAGGCAAGTTGGACATTCTGGTGGCCACCGACGTTGCCGCGCGCGGACTGGATGTGGATCGCATCAGTCACGTTATTAACTACGATATTCCATACGACGTAGAGGCATATATTCATCGCATTGGTCGCACCGGTCGTGCCGGCAGACATGGTGACGCGATTCTGTTCGTAGCCCCGCGCGAGAAACGCTTGCTGGGTGCCGTAGAGCGCGCCACCGGCAGCAAAATTGAGATGATGGAGTTGCCATCCACCGAAGTCATCAACGACAAACGCATTGCTCAGTTCAAGCAATCTATAACAGATACTCTGGGTGCTGGAGATCTGAAACAATTCAGCCAGATAATCGAACAATATCAGCAAGAGCACAATGTGCCGGCCATTGAGATTGCCGCAGCTCTCGCGCGCCTGTTGCAGGGCGATGCGCCGCTGCTATTGCAGCACAAGCCTTTGCCCAAGATTGATCGCAGCTGGGTGAAGGAAGAACAACCGGCTCGAGGTGCACGCGATCGCGATCAGGGTCGTGAGCAGGGGCGCAAGCGCGTAGACCGAGAGGATGAACGCTCAGGTGAACGCACTTCACGGGAACGCGCTCCAGCGGAACGAGGGGAACGACACCCGCCACGCAAAGACGATGGTTATCCAGACAAGGGTATGGAACGCTTTCGCATTGAAGTGGGACATGCGCACAACGTGATGCCGGGCAATATTGTCGGTGCCATCGCCAACGAGGCTGGACTCGACAGCAAGGACATCGGCCGCATCAATATTTATGATGACTACAGCACAATCGATTTGCCGCAGGGCATGCCGGAAGAAATTTTCAGGGACCTCAAGAAAATTTGGGTGGTTGGCAAGACCTTGAGTATTTCTCGAATCGGGCAGGAGCCCGAGATCAGCAAATCACGACCGGGCAAATTCGCGCGCGAAGACCGCCCTAAACACAAGGGCAAAGCCTTCCCTGCAGACCAAGGCGCCCCTAAAAAAGATTGGGAAAAGGGCAGTGACAAGGGCAAGACTCGACCAAGTTTCGGTGAGGCTGATACCAAGCCTAAGAAAAAGCGCAGCAAGGACCAGAAGAACGTTGGTAAACGCCGCGTACCGAAGTCACCACACTAGTCAGCTTGCTGGAATCCAGACCACTCATTGACCGCACAGCGGGCAACCACATCCGCAACCGCGTATAAACCCATGCCATTAATTCGACTCGACAAGGCTTCTCTTAATTTCGGTACCCATATCCTGCTGGATGAAGTGGACTTTACGGTCAAGAAGGGTGACAAGATTGGATTGTTAGGGCGCAATGGCGCCGGCAAAACTACCTTGATGAAGATGATTGCAGGCAATGTGTATCCAGACAGTGGCGAGCGCTGGTTACGCCCAGGAGTGAAGGTAGCCTGGTTAGAACAGAACCTGCCAGAAGGCAGCGATCAGACAGTGTATGACATGGTTGCCGGTGGTTTGGCCGACATCGGCGAACTGCTGAAGCAGTACCATCACCTCACAGCAGATTATCGGGACGAAAATCTGCAACAACTCGAGCGTGTGCAGAATCAGCTCGAAGCGAAACACGGCTGGAGTCTTGGGCAGAAAGTCGACACAGTCATTAGTCAACTGCAACTGCCCGCAGATCAACTAATGTCCGAACTTTCCGGTGGCTGGCGTAAACGTGTGGCGCTAGCCCGCGCGCTGGTGACCGAGCCTGAGTTGCTGTTGCTGGACGAACCGACCAACCATCTGGACATTCTTGCTATCGAGTGGCTGGAGCGGCAATTGCAGGATTATAGCGGTGCAATCCTGTTGGTTACCCACGATCGAACATTCCTGCAAAACATTGCAACCAGCATCGTCGAGTTGGACCGGGGCCATCTGTACCAGTTTGATGGTTCGTTCGAGCGCTTTCTCGAGTTTCGTGCCCAGCAACTGGCGGCAGAGGAAACGGCCAATAAACTATTCGACAAGAAACTGGCCGAAGAAGAAGTGTGGATCAGGCAAGGGATCAAGGCCCGACGTACGCGCAATGAAGGACGTGTACGCGCACTGGAAGCCTTGCGCCGCGAGCGCAGCGAACGCCGGGTGATCGCGGGCAGCGCTACCTTCAAGGTGCAGGCTGCAGCCAACTCCGGCAAGATCGTCGCTGAACTCATTAACGTCAGTCACCGTTTCGGTGACAATATCGTCGTGGACAAGTTAACCACGACCATCATGCGTGGTGATCGCATTGGACTGGTGGGTGCGAATGGTGCCGGCAAATCCACACTGCTGAAAATTATCCTTGGTCAGCTCGAGCCTACATCCGGCCAGATAAAACTTGGCACGAAACTGGAAGTAGCCTATTTCGATCAGCTGCGCGTGCAGCTGGATCCGGAAAAAAACCTGATCGACAATATTTGCGGTGGGCAGGAGTACATCGAAATCCATGGCAAGCGCAAACACGCGATAACCTATTTGAACGAGTTTCTGTTTACCCCAGATCGGATTCGCACACCTGCGAAGGCGCTTTCCGGTGGCGAGCAGAATCGCGCGATACTCGCCAAGGTGTTCAGCAAACCAGCCAACGTTCTGGTACTCGACGAGCCAACCAATGACCTCGATATCGAAACCTTGGAATTACTCGAAGAATTGTTGATGAAGTTTGACGGCACAGTGCTGCTGGTGAGCCACGATCGCCAATTTATGGACAATGTTGTTACCAGCATCATGGTGTTGGACGGTGAGGGCGGCGTGCAGGAATATGTAGGTGGTTACACAGACTGGGCCAGCAAGGGCGGTTCCCTGGCCGGTGCGGAGCGTGATACGACTGGGCAGACCAAACCCAAAACCACAGCAGGCAATAACAAGGCAGCGGAGCGCGCACCAGGCAGCTCAGTTGCAACTACGAAAGCGCGCAAGCTTTCCCATAAAGAGCAGCGCGAGCTGGAGACGCTAACCAAACTCATCGAACAATTGGAACTGCAGCAAGCTGCATTGCAAACGACAATTTCTTCGCCGGATTTCTATGGCAAGGAAAGCAAGCTAATCCAGGGCACTTTAAAGCAATTGGCGGACCTGCAACTGCAATTGCAGACAGCCTACCAACGCTGGGAGCAGCTGGAACGCAACTAATGCCTGCAAGGCATTGCTGGCAACGCCTGTCTGACTGCAGCCCCTCTCTGTAACCTTTCTAAGGTTTCCAACGTCTACGATATCATGACAATAGTGCGAGCTCTCTTTTGGGAGCCGCGACTGTCTATACTTTTCCAATGGCGCCACCGCAGGAGAACTTTGATCATGCTCACACTCAGCAGATGCTATTACACACTGGCAAGTTTTATCAGTCTGTCCTTGATGACTGCTTCAGCACTGGCTGCTTCCAACAAGACTATCCAGCAACAGTTTGAGGTCGCCTATTTGGCGACACTGGAATTGAATATATCCATTGGCGAACTGGAGATTGAAATCGTTGACAGCCAACAGCTTCAGGTGGAGATCTCGCTGGAAGCGGAACGGCGCTTGTTCGGCTTAAGAGCCGGGTCCGTGGATGCAATCGAATTGGCTACCAATCAATCGGCAACCACTTTGTTTCTGGGCATTGATGTGCAGGATGTTACGCAGCACTGGATCGTGCAGGTTCCTCGGCATCTGGCTATGACAATCAGTCTCGGGGTGGGAGACGTGCAGATAGAAAAACTGGAAAATAGTCTGGACATGGAAATTGGGGTCGGATCGGTGCGGGTCGATGTCATCGAGACCGCCTTCGCTGATATCCACCTATCAACTGGCGTCGGTGATGCGGCCATCCGCGGTATGCAGAGCAAGGCTGACAATGAGCGCAGTTTTATCAGCGCCGATGCCTATTACGAAGGCGATGGCGAGCATCACATAACGATTGACATGGGAGTTGGAGAGGTGCTGGTCAGAAAGGACTAGTTAGAGCTCCAGATTCGGCTGCACCATTCAATTGCAGCACTGGCATTGAAGCGGGGAACCATCAGCAAGGTTCCCTGCGTCGGTTTGATTCACTATACTGTGACAAACCCTATTCGAGCCAGCTTAAGGAACCCGGACCCACGATGTACGAACCGAACTGGATGTCCGTGTTACCGCCGCTGCTGGCTATCGCACTCGCGATCATTACCCGGCAGGTTATTCTGTCTTTAAGCATGGGCATCTGGATTGGCTTCAGCATTTTGCATGGAGTTAATCCTCTGGTTGGGCTTGGGCTCGGCATCGAGGGAGTCGTCAATGTCTTTGCTGATGCAGGTGACACTCGGGTATTGATATTTACGCTGATCATCGGCGGTCTCATCGCCACCATCGAAAAATATGGCGGAGTGCGTGGATTTATTCATCTGTTGGAGCGCAATGCCTGGGTAACAAACGGCAAGCGGGCGCAGTGGCTCGCGTTCATTGTGGGCATCGTAATATTCATCGAATCCAATATTACAATACTGGTAGCTGGGGCGATTTCGCGACCTTTGTTTGATCGATACCTCATTTCCCGCGAGAAGCTGGCCTATATCATCGATTCTACGTCAGCCCCGGTTTGCATCATGATTCCACTGAATGCATGGGGAGCAATCGTGTTAAGTTTGTTGAGCGCGGCAGCCATCGACCAGCCCATCAATGTCTTCGTACTGGCCATTCCTTTCAACTTCTACCCCATCGCCGCTATCCTGGCCACTGCAGTCGTTATCTGGCTTAACCTGGACATAGGACCGATGCGCAAGGCGCAGCAGCGCACCAGTCAAGGTGAGTTGCTGTGGCCGAATGCTACACCGATGATTGATCCGGCGATTCTCGGCACCCAGGAGCAGACTACAGATCAGGATCGGGCGCGCTTCATGATCATACCCATCGCAGTAATGGTAGCGGCGATGCCGCTGGGACTACTAATAACCGGCAATGGGGTATTGAGCGCCGGTTCTGGCTCGACTGCGGTGCTGTGGTCCGTGCTGGCGGCACTTACGTCGGCCTGGATACTGGTGTTCGCGCAGCGGCGTGCCAGCGTGGATGAGCTGATGCACACTTTTCTGCGTGGGGCGGGCGGTCTATTGCCAGTGGCAATGATTCTGTTGTTTGCTCTGGCTCTTGGAGACGTCGCCAACCTGCTGGGTACTGGTGCCTATGTGGCGCAGCTGGCGCAGGAGACAGTGCCAGCCGCAATAATGTTGCCACTGCTATTTGTTCTGTCCTCAGTCATCGCGTTTGCTATCGGCTCCAGTTGGGGTACATTCGCAATCATGATTCCGCTGGCGATGCAGTTAGCTGTCGCGCTCGACTATTCAACCAGTCTGTTTCTCGCTGCCGTGTTATCAGGTTCAGTATTTGGCGATCATGCCTCGCCTATAAGTGACACCACAGTAGTCGCGTCCATGGCTGCGGCTACTGACCATATTGATCACGTGCGTACGCAATTGCCCTACGCGCTACTGTGTGCGGGCATAGCAACAATTTGCTTCTGGCTGGCGGGTCTGGTGTATTTGTAAGCTGGACTTGGAGGATCTGAGAGAAAGCGGGCAGTAGGCGGTGCTGGCAAGTGCACCGGCTCAGGCGATATCCCCAATGGCGCGAATCTCGGAGATTGGCAGCATCTCGATGTCGCGAAACTTCTCGTTGTTCATATTCTTGCAATCCAGCAGGTTTCCGATCGTGGCATAGGTGTCAGTCACGAACACGGTTTCATCATGGTGCGATTTTCGGGTAATGCCGAAGCTGATCTTGCTGCGTTTCGCCGCAGAAATCTGGTTCAACATGCTTTTGGTAGTCCACACCGCACCATTGCGCGCAAAATCACTGATGCGCGAAGCATAATTAATCGATTCCCCCAGTACGGTAAATTCCACGTGGCCACCGGCGTGATAACTGCCAAACCATTCCTGTCCTTCATTCAGCCCGATATTCAGGAAAATATCGCTAAACCAGCCTTTACGCGCCTGCCAGGTTCGAGTGATCGACTTCATCATCTCTTTCAGTTCCAGTGCGCAATTGATGGCATTCAATTTGTAGTCGCAATCCGGCTGTGGGAAAAAATAATACACCATGCCGTCGCCGGCATGTTTCCCGTAGGTGCCATAATATTTGCGGAAGATTGGCTCACTCAGCTGCCAGATGTTATTGATCAATTCGAAATATTCTTCGGCTGGCAACTCCGAACAAATTTTTATTGAGTTCTGCACATCTGCGACCATGACTGCGACGTTAGTGAGATAGGGTTTGCACTTCTTCAGCAATTCGTTGATGACGTAATTGCGTTTGCTGAGGAAATCGATAAGGAAATTGTTGTGCAGCACAACCGGACTGTAAGTAAAGAAAATCCCTTCGCGGTAAAAGCAGACATAGAGATCGCAGGGTAGCGGTTCGCTACCAGACACCGCCAGCATGACCGGAAAATGCACCATAGGTTCTTTGCCCAGTGGTGCCACCTCATCGTAGCTCTCTTTCAGAACACTCAATTGCACAGCGTCCATCGATGAGTAAATCTTGATCAGTGCCTGCTGGCTCAGGCGCTTTTTGCCTGCAGCTATGTGGGGGAGGAGTAATTCCTTGAAGCTGGAAAGGTCATTTGCCGCGGTTGTATTGAACAGTAACTTTAGCAGGTTGCGGGATTCCAGGTCACCGGGCAGGTCATCGGCACAGTTGAAGAAGGACTCGCAGGCCTTGTCGTTCCACCAGATCAGTTCAAAGTTATTATTGACCATGTAAGCCGGACCGGGCAGGTGGTCAATAGAGACTTCCAGTGACAGCAGGGAAAGTGAAGAAAGAGCGGGCGATCCTTGCCCGCTTATCGAGGAAACTTTGGCCTGGGTGGTCGGTGTCCGAGCAGACATTGCTGCTGGCCTGGACTGTGGCTTACTCACCTCCAGGCCTTTTGCCACTCCTGCCGGTGCGCGAGAGCCAAGCTGTGCCGCTATCTGGGCCATACTCAAGCCCTGTTTTTTTAGCAGCTGCACCTGTTCAATCTGATCGACTGCATCCTGTTCAAAATAACCGAGGCGGGTGGCGCGACCGCCATCTTCATCCCCAACAGGCGTCTTTATAAGGGGGCTCGGAAGAATGCCCAGGGCCACATAATTGTTCAGAGTGGCTCTAGAAATACCCGTAATTTCAATGAGTTGTTTACTATTCAGCATATCAGGGCCGAGGCTCGTCCGAGCGGTAAGGAAAGCAGTATAATTAGACTGTTGAGGTTATGTCAACTAATTATACTCTATAACTAGGCTGTATAATTACAATCGAGCGCAGCACGTTGTCGGGGCCGCCGGGCATGACAGGATTCTGTTATCCTAGGCGCCATTGTGCCGCGCTGGATGCGGGTTACAGGACAAGTAGATGGGAGACAGCAACAATGGGCTATAGCCGAATTGATGTAGAGCGCGCGCTGGAACTAGTCGCTGCCACGCCGGAAAACGGGCTGCAGATCATCGATGTGCGCGATGCACAATCCTACGCAGCGGGCCATATAGAAGGCGCACTGCATCTGGATAACTCAACACTCCAGGAATTCCTGCAGGCGGCTGACCCAGGCAAGCCACTGCTGGTGTATTGCTACCACGGCAATATGAGCCAGGGCGCAGCTGCCTATTTTGCTGAACAGGGCTTCGCCGAAACCTATAGCCTTGATGGCGGGTTTGAACACTGGCAGCCGCTCGCAACGTGGTAAGCCGGTTTCACTGCTGCTGCGAGTTGTCGGCCTTCTCGAATTGACGCTTGGCGGTCAGCACGGTGGCCATGTACAGCATGGTTAGCATGGCCCAGGCGAATAGCTCCAGTAGCCAATAAGGATGTGCGGCGGGTTGTAACAGTCTTGCGATCACTATCCAGGCGCTCCAGCCCAGCAGCAACAGCAGCGGGATGGCAGCTACCAGCTTCCAATACCCAGTCCAGTATTTGTACGCCGAGATTGGCAAGGCGGCACTGGCTGCCGCCGCCATCAACACCACGAGCAGTAGTATTCCATTCCAGAGCGGATTGGCTTCAGCATTTGCTGCGGCACTTGCCAGAACTGGTGCTATCGCAAGCAATGTTGTGAACAGGGCAATCGCGAGTGATTTGTGCAAACAGTTTGGTGCTTTCAAGCTTGGAATTTCCTCAGTGTGAACGAACTGGCTGGTGCCTCATGTGATTAAAGCAAACCGGGCCCGGCGCTGGAAGTATAGAATCATCTCCGATAGAGATTCTCATGTACAATCCTCGCACTTCTGACCAATTAATTCCGACCTCAAACCAAATCAATTTCGGAGTGCCACCGCGCCTGAATGTCTCAGTTTCAGATCAGTGAAGAATACGAGAACCTGGTAGAACTTAACTACCAACTCTACAGCGCTTTGTTTCAGACCTTGCCGCTCGATGCCGTCGAGCAAACCGGTTTGTTATTACCATTGCTGGATGCTGCCTGTGACAAAGGACTGCAGCGCGGCCAGTATCCGAATCAGATCATCGATGAATTCCTGACGGCACATAAGCCGCATTTTTCCGAGCAAGACAAGATCCCGTTCCTGTTCAAGGTTATTCAATATATAGAGCGCCAGGTCGCGCTCGTTGATGCATTGGAAGATGCCGCATACAGCAAGATCCACCAGGTAGAAAAAAATGACGTGCTGCGCAAGTTGATGGAACGGGTGAGCACTGACAATCTGGAAGCGAAGTTGCAGCGTGTGCTGGAGAATTTCGGCAGTCGCATCGTGCTCACGGCACATCCGACCCAGTTTTATCCAGGTTCGGTGCTGGCGATCATTAGCGACCTGGCGGCTGCCACGAAAAATGCCGATATCGCGCTTGCCCGCGATTTATTGCAGCAACTTGGTAATACGCCATTCTTCAATAAGAAAAAACCCACGCCATATGACGAGGCGATGAGTTTGACCTGGTATCTGGCAAACATATTCTATGATGCTATTGGTCTGATTCTGGATTCGTTAGCGTCATATGCAGGTGATCGCCCAGGCTCCATGAAGCAACTGATGAGTATCGGTTTCTGGCCGGGGGGTGATCGTGATGGCAATCCATTCGTCGACACCGATGTAACCAGAGATGTCGCGCGCAAGCTGCGCAATCTCATTGTTTCCTGTTACCACATCAATGTGCGTGAATTGAAACGACGCTTCAGCTTCGCGGGAGTGTTTGCAGAGCTGGAGACCCTGGAATTTCGTTTGCATCAGGAATTAAGCGGTGATCCGGCAGCTCCGATCACGGTCGCTGAGATGCTGGAGTCACTACAAAAAATCGAACGCACAGTGGCTGAAAAATACCAGGGTTTGTTTGTCGGGCGTCTGCATTCGCTGCGCCGCAAGCTGAGCGTGTTCGGCCTGCACTTCGCCAGTCTCGATATTCGTCAGGATTCGCGCGTCATCAAGTCGACACTCGACACAATTCTTGCAGCCCATCCGCAATTGCTCACCGCCAATTTCGCCAGCTTGCCGGAGACGGATCAAATTGAGCGGCTGCTGCAGATAAAAGGCAGCGTACAAGCAGAAGAATTTTCCGATCCGATTGTGCTCGATACCCTGCGGTCGCCGCATGTGATTCGCGATATTCAACTGGCCAACGGTGAGGCGGGTTGTCACCGTTACATAATCAGTAACTGCTCCGGTGTAATAGACATTGTGCGTTTGATAGCACTGTTTCGATTAACTGGCTGGGACATGGAAAAGTTGAGCGTCGACATCATTCCCTTGTTTGAGTCAATCCGGGATCTGAATAACGCCGGCAAGCACATGGCGCGGTTATATGCCTTTCAGGATTATCGGCAACATCTGCGCCGCCGCGCCAACCAGCAAACTATTATGCTGGGATTCTCCGATGGCACCAAGGACGGCGGCTATCTGATGGCGAATTGGGCGATCTATCAGGAGAAGGAAGATCTCACTGCAGTGTCGCGTATCGCCAACGTGGAAGTGGCATTCTTCGATGGGCGCGGCGGGCCGCCCGCCAGAGGGGGCGGCAGTACCTACGCATTTTATGCCGCGCTCGGCAAGAAGATCGAGAGTAACCAGATACAGCTGACTGTACAGGGGCAAACAGTGAGTTCGTTCTATGGTAATACAACGGCCGCGTTGCATAACATTAAACAACTGTTGGCGGCAGGGCTTGAGAACAACCTGTACCAACGACCCTAGCGGGAGCTCTCTCAGCAACAACGCGAGCTCATCAAGCAGCTGGCGAATATCAGTTTCGATGCTTATTTGGCGTTCAAGCAGGACCCATTGTTTATTCCTTATCTTGAACAGATGAGCACGCTGAAATATTACGGCAGGACCAACATTGGCAGCCGACCGTCCAAACGTAGTTCCGACACGGAATTAAAATTGGAGGACCTGCGTGCGATCCCGTTTGTAGGTGCGTGGTCGCAATTAAAACAAAATGTACCCGGGTATTATGGCCTGGGAACTGCACTCCACCAACTGGAACGGGAGGGTCGCCTGAGCGAGTGTCAGGACTTGTACCAGTCTTCACGCTTCTTCAAGGCTCTGGTCGACAACAGTATGCAGAGTATGAGCAAAACCGATTTCAAACTGAGAACTTACATGCGGGAGCATGCGCGCTTCGGTGCATTCTGGCAGAAGATTCACAACGAGTTTCTGTTAAGCAAGGAGATGGTGCTAAAGGTGTCCAAACAAACGGTATTGCTGGAGGATAATGTCAGTAGCCGCAGGAGTATAAATTTGCGCCAGCGAATTGTGACGCCGCTGCTATTGATTCAGCAATACGCGTTGATTCCTATCGCGGCTCTAGTGGCAGCGGATGAATCTGATGCGCGCATTGAGCTCTATGAGAAAATGGTAATGCGCAGCTTGTTCGGAAACATCAATGCCTCACGCAATTCTGCGTGAGGCATTAGCATGGATAGCTACAGCTTGGTATCCAATAACCAGATATCAGCATAAGTAGAAGCTTCTTCAAGATCGCGACCAATCGTCGGATCTTTTTCACCCTTCAAAGCCAGTGCCTGCTGCACTCCAAACAAAGACCAGATGTTATGCGGATGATCTTTAAGATCGAGCCGATATTCGGCAATGGCGCTATCATAGGCTCCCAGCGCCATATAGGCAGAGCCCAGCCAATGGCGCGGGGAAAATGGTAACGGCTCGGGTTCGTCGTAATTCAGGTTATCGTAATAACTGGTAGCTACGCGGAAAGCTTCGGCAGCAGCTTCGAGATTGCCTTCAGTCCAGGCAATTTCACCGGCCAGAATTCCAGCCAGCGTGCCCACAATATCCTTGCCATCGTGGAAACGGAAACGTGCTTTTGTAGTTGCAGTAAGTTCTTCCAACGCCTTGACGGTACTCTTGGCGGTGGCCATATCATCCAGCTTCAACGCGGCATAGCCCACAGCGAAATCGTACATGCTCTTGTCAATCTCACCGACCGGAGCCTCACCCACTGTTGCCACTTCATCAAAGCGTCCGAAGCGAATCAGTGCCAATGCATGCATGGCAGGATTGCGACTCAATTTGGAAAGATCTTTCGCTGCCTGAATGGCAGCGGCACTTTCGCCGCCCATACTGGCGGCGTAGTAGAGCATGGTCAGGTTATGGGTGGGATAAATCGCGAAGCCAAGTCCAAAAGCTGCCTTCTGGTCCGAGTGCCAGGCAATTGTGTTGGCGCGCACGGCCTCGTGCCATAAGCCCATTTCATTCCAAGTGTGGCTCGGCATGTGATTGATGTGGCTCGCGCCGGGGATCGAATTGCCGAGGAAGCGGGCGCAGGGCGATGCCATTTCGGGCTTGGTGGTGGATTCAGTAGCATGTACCAGCAGATGACAGGCGCCTGGATGCATGATGTCCTTCTCCAGAATACTGAGCAATTGCTGGTGTAGTCGCACCACGTTGGGGTCATCCAAATCGCGATAGCCGCGGCGTTCTTCCAGCAGGAACAGCGCATCGGCATAGAGCGTGTTGATATCGAGATCATCCGGATACTTGGCGGCCAGCGTGGCCATGGAGTTGGCGTAAGCCTGATCCTGAACCCGACGATTTTCTGGATCGAAGTTTTCGATATAGCGCACTTGCAGCGCTCGAATCATGTCGGCTTCTTTCGGAGAGGCGGAACCTATCCGTGCCAATGCTTGTTGCAGGACAAAATACGCACGTGGCGCTTCGGTAGTAGTCATGGCGCCATTCAAATAGGAACCCCAGCTCCAGGCTTCGCCCCAATAGCAAATAGCACAGTCGGGATCGGCCAGGTAGGCCTCCCGGAATGAGCGCGCAGATTCTTCTTTCGCAAAGGAGTACATCAACTGAAAGCCTTGATCGAAATAGGTTTGTGCCAGTTCATTCTTCGATGAGATTGGGAAATGGAAACTGCCCATTGCACTTGGGAATAATTGCATGGGCTCGTTAAACGCTTCTGGATAAGCTATTTTCTGAGCCTGCGCCAACATGCCGGAGCATATCCAACCAAGTGCGATTGCCAGAACAGTGTTTTTCATGGATTGGTCCTGTATTAATTACTGCAGAGTAAATTCAACTGTGGCACCTGGTCCCAATGGGAGTCCCAACACCACCCAGACTATGGTCATGATGGTGCCAGATAGCAGCAGTAACATCGAATAAGGCAGCATGGTGGCGGCGAGGCTGCCCAGTCCAAAGTCTTTCTGCCAGCGCTGACAAAAAACCAGGATCAATGGGAAGTAAGGCATCAGGGGTGTGATTATGTTGGTGGCGCCATCACCGACTCGATAAGCGGCTGTGGTCATTTCCGGACTGATGCCTAACAGCATCAACATGGGTACGAGTACTGGCGCCAGTAACGCCCACTTGGCGCTGGCAGAGCCAATAAAAAGGTTAATAGTGGTAGTGAAGAGGATGACCAGCGTCAACAAAATTGCATCTGGCAAATTGGAGCCTTCCAATATGGTGGCGCCCTTGATGGCGAAAATCAGTCCAAGATTCGACCAGTTGAACATCGCGACAAAATGCGCAGCGGCAAATGCGAGCACCAGGTAATACGCCAGATCGCCCATGGCTTCACTCATCATCTTTACCAGATCGCGATGGTTTTTGATCGAGCCGGTAGCCTTGCCGAAGGCCCAGCCAGCGGCAAGAAATACTATAAAGAAACCAGCAACCAATGACTGATATAAAGGAGTAAGGCGCGCTTCTGGCGCAGCACTTTCATTGATGAGCGGAGTACCCGGGCCGATGCAAAAGAACACCCACAAGGCGATTACTGCCAAGGTGGCATAACCGGCGTGTCGCAGTCCTTTCTGCTCATCAATGCCAATTACGGTGCTACTGTCTTTGACGGTCCCGGCTGTCAAGCTGTGCATACCACCTGTTATAGGTGCCAGACGTGGCTCAATTATCTTGTCGGTGACATACCAGATCACAGGCAGAAACACGACGGTCATCCCGATTATGAAATAGGCGTTGCCCGCGATGTTGGCATCCCATGCAGGCATGATAGTCTCGGCTGCGGCTTCGGTAATGCCAAATAGCAGGGCATCCAGCTGGCCTGGTACCAGGTTCGCCGAGAAGCCACCGGACACGCCGGCGAACGCGGCAGCGATACCGGCGATTGGATGCCGGCCTGCGGCGGCAAAGACGACACCGGCTAATGGAATCAGTACCACATAGGCCGCGTCAGCAGCCAGATTGCCTATCAAACCTATCAGCGCGACCACGGGAGTGAGCAAGGCCGCAGGCGCCACTGAAACTGCTCGACTCATAGCGGAGGCGAATAATCCGGACCGTTCCGCGACGCCAGCTCCCAGCATGACTACCAGAACGTAACCGAGCGGATGGAACCCGCTAAATGTGGCTGGCATTTCCACCAGCAGTCGCTGGATATTGGTCGCAGATAACAGACTCTGCGCATTAACGATCACGGCATTACCGGCGGCGTCGATTTGGGTGGGGTGTGGTGCCGATACACCGAACAGCGCCGCTACGACGCTAATGGCAATTACGACGCCTATACACCAGAAAAAGATAAATACTGGATCGGGAAGTTTGTTCCCTGAACGCTCTACCCAAGCGAGAAATCCCTTCATTTCATTTGTTTGGGTTTGCACTGTTGTTGTCATTAGTACCCCTTGGCTTAAGAGTCAGGTCAACTCTATTGCAGTGTCTCAGCGCAGTAAACGGAAGAATTCCCGCAAGTCCTGCAAGTAAAGTTGTGGTTGTTCCAATGCGGCGAAATGGCCGCCTGCAGGCATCACGGTCCAGTGCCGCAAATCATAAGCGGCTGCGACCCAGGCCCGCGGCGTAATAAAGATCTCGGCAGGGAACAGTGCCACCCCTGTAGGCACATTAATATAGCCAATCGGGTTGACCACCTGACCCTTGGCATTCTCATAATAGATGCGGGTAGAAGAAGTGATGGTTTGTGTGAACCAGTAGATCGAAATATTAGTGAGCAGTTCGTCCTTGGTGAAGTAGTCATCCAGGTCACCATCAGCTGCTTGTGGCATATCGGTCCAGCCGTGAAATTTTTCCACGATCCAGGCAGCGACCCCGGCCGGCGAATCATTTAACCCATAACCTAAACTCTGCGGCTTAGTTCCTTGAATTTGTTGATAAGCCCGCTCGTTTTCCATGTAAGCGCCGCGGGCAGTGCGCGCCGCATCTTCTTCAGGAGTCACCGCATTGCGCTGGGTCTCATCTGCAGGTGGGCCGGCCAGAACCATGTTTGAATGCAGGCCGATCAATCGGTCTGGATAATTGTGTGCCACATAACGATTAATAATGGCACCCCAATCACCGCCAGCGATCGCATATTGCTCGTAACCAATTTGCGCCATCAGCGCCGCTAGCACGTGGGCGATTTTCTCTGGGCTGTAGCCGCGCTCGGTTGGAATGCCGGAAAATCCAAATCCAGGCAGGGAAGGCGCGATAATATGAAACGAATCGTTAATATCGCCACCATGAGCAACCGGGTCCGTAAGTGGGCCAATGATTTTGGTGAATTCACTGATGGAGCCCGGCCAGCCATGCACCATCAATAATGGAATTGCGTTCGGATTGGGTGAGCGCTGATGGATGAAATGCATAGGCAATCCATCCACTTGAGTTGTGAACTGACTAAACTGGTTCAGCCTGGATTCTGCTGCGCGCCAGTCGTAGTCGTTTTGCCAGTATTCGAGCAACTCCTGCAAGTAAGCACGATCAGTACCATATTCCCAGCTCGTGCCTGGAATCTGGTCCGGCAGGCGGGTATTGGCCAGGCGCTGTTGCAAATCGGACACGGCCGCATCCGGGATTGCAATCTTGAAAGGAATGATTGGGATATCGTTGTTTGCCAAGCGACGGGGAGTCGCTGAATCAAAAGAATGCATAGTTGTTACCGCCGGAAGCAGTAAATCGGTAGCGCGGATGTCTACCGGTTCCGCTGCGAGTTGCTGACTACTAAAAGTTGCCCAGCTACTGAGCATGAAGGTGAGCAAAATATGCTGCGATCGGCGCATTATCGAAACTCCCTATATTTTTAATTTCCAGTTAATCAATATCTTGGCAATTATTGTTAATGCTTCATCGAGCTCTTCCTCGCTCACATTGAGCGGCGGCAGGATGCGAATACTATTGCCCCCGGCCTTGACCACGAGCATGGCCTCTTGCTGCAGCCGCGTAATCAATTCAGCCGCTGGGATTTCACATTGCAGGCCGATCATCAAACCGAGTCCGGATATACCTTTCAACAATGCCGGATGCTGATCCACTAAAGTCTGTAAGCCTGCGCGGAAATAGGCGGAGCGCTGCTGCACCTGCAGCAGGAAACCGGGAGTCGTAAGTTCCGCAACCACGGCATTGGCTACTGCCATCGCCAGTGGGTTGCCGCCAAAGGTGCTGCCGTGACTGCCCGCGGTCATGGTAGCCGCAACGACTTCAGTAGCCAGACAGGCTCCAATGGGGAATCCGCCGCCGAGACCTTTGGCCGAGGCCAGGATATCCGGAGTTACACCGAGTTGCTGATACGCATACAAAGTACCCGTACGCCCGACCCCGCATTGCACTTCATCAAACATAAGCAATAGATCACGTTGTGCGCATAACTCTTTGACAGCTTTTAGATAATCTCGATCAACGACGCGAATTCCGCCTTCGCCTTGTATCGGTTCGAGAATTACTCCGGCGGTTTCGGCAGAGATCAGAGCCTTAAGCGAATCCAGATCACCGAATACGGCCTGATCAAAACCATTGTCGCCAACCAGAAACCCGGCGCTGTGACTGGGGTTGGCTGCCGCGGTGC
>Ga0209553_1000026_pt1 | contig 75960 bp, 52 predicted proteins | sample LauGreFBDMM110DN_2_FD_188217 | JGI IMG/M metagenome (GOLD analysis project Ga0209553, IMG submission 188217) | Freshwater lake microbial communities from Lake Michigan, USA - Fa13.BD.MM110.DN (SPAdes) (version 2) | ecosystem: Environmental > Aquatic > Freshwater > Lake | place: Lake Michigan...
AACAACTTCTGAGGTTCAGTCGTGGTGAATCCTGCGGACTGGACGTCCATTTCAAACAAGCAAAGTTCGTCTTCGTCATTGCTGATGCGTGATTTGGGCGATTGGTTGGCGCTGACTGATCGCTCGATGCTGATCAGTTGAGCGGCTGCGTTCGACCCGATAGTCATCAGGACGAGAACCGGTATCCATCGCAACGGCAATCCGGAGTCGACGTTAAAACTGCTATTCAAACAGACTTACGAAATGCCACGGTTGCATTCACAGGCTCAGCAGCAGGCGCGACGCTGGCTGGCTGCGTTTCCGGATAGCGGGCATGGAGAACTGCCACGAAAGCGTTGAATCGCTGCTGATAATCCGTCAGGAGATCGCCTTCACGCAGCACGGCAGCATTAAGTTTTTCGGTCTTGCCAAAATCATCTAGCAGGGTTTCAAAGCGGAAGAGTGGTCCACCGATGCGATTGGTAAGTTTTATTAAGTCCCAGATCATGAACGGTGTCATGACCAACATACAGATCAGAACGGGAACTGCTTGGTACCCAGAACGATAACGGTGCCGAGTTGACAACTGGATCAGCCAACGCTGAGAGCGCACTCTGCGCGAAATACACCGCTAGCAACAGAAACAAAGTCGCCAAATTGTACGCCAGAAAATGGCCCATCAGACGCATGACGATAGCACCTTGAATGTTCCAGTTGATCAGCTTCTTCCTCCGTAACTGTTTGGCCATGATTCGATCGACTCCGCGAGATTCAATGATTCCGTGAACCCAGAAACTTAGTTCATGCGGATGCGATAACATGCTCTATCTGGACAAGACCTGACACCCATGGCGAATCCGCAGTGGAGCCGTGCCCTAACGGTCGATCAAGCCGATTTTGATGAATGTGTCGATTCTACGGGAATTCCCGTTTTGCACGAATTCGATGACAATCTCGGCCGCATTTAAACGAGTGCCTTGACGTGAATTTGGCAAAACCGTCAGACTTCAGCGGATTTGCAGTGAAACACCGGTCAGCTGGATTAGGTTCAGCTGCCAGTTCTGTTTCGTCAGGGCATGGTTGTGGCTCGTAATTCCCCCCGGGGACATCTGCCACTGAGTGCCGGAGTTGTTAAGTCGTACGGAATCACTAAAAGCGTCGCCCTCAGCTGCTTGTTCGAACTGCACATGCCAAATTTGCGTCTAAGTTCACAGTCGGAATCTAGTAACTCTGAGCCCACGGAGTGGTGCCATCTTCCTGATGAGGAGTTGCTGGATGTTCGCATGAATCAACTCCATGTCCGGATTGAAGGCACGGTTCTAGAATCCCGAATCGAACGACTTTATAGTGAACTTGAAGCCCGTAATCTGCGGTTCAGGCCGCATTTCTGGTTATCGGATGAGTGGTTTTCACCGGATGGTGTGCCAGGCATTGCGATCCCCTTCTACCTAGCACATCCTCGATTGGCGCGCCTTGAAAACCACATGATGCTGGAAATCGAGGGTGCGTCTGAAGGCGCGTGCATGAGAATTCTGCGGCACGAAACTGGCCACACGATTGAAACGGCGTATCGGCTTTATCGCCGCCGCAAGTGGCAGGACATTTTTGGAAAGCGTTCCCAACCGTATCCTGAATATTACCAGCCAAAGCCTTACAGTAGAAACTTCGTGCATCACTTAGACATGTGGTATGCGCAGAGCCATCCGTGTGAAGACTTTGCGGAGACCTTTGCCGTCTGGATGAAGCCGCGTTCGCGCTGGAAAACGCAGTATGAAGGCTGGCCGGCCATGAAGAAATTGCTGTTCGTGGATGAGCTCATGCATGAGATCGGCACGACCCGCCCGCAGTTGAATTCTAAGCAGCATCTTTATCCGCTCAAGTCCCTGCGGAAGACTCTTCGTCAGCATTACACTGATCGACGTGCGCATTATGGGATTGAAGCATGTAACTTTAACGATTCTGAACTGCGAAAACTGTTCTCGGATTCTCCGGATCACGCGCGTCGTGTCCCAGCGGCATTGTTTTTGAGACAGAATCGCGCGGAGTTTCGACGATATCTTGCCGAATGGACAGGGCAGTATCAATATACCATTGACGAAATTTTGTCCGAGATTATTCGTCGTTGTGAAGAACTGGATCTGCGGCTAGATCGACCACCTGCGCAGGTTCGCAGGGACGCGCTCGTGATGCTCACCGTGCAGGTGATGAACTACCTGCACAACGGCCACCATCAGGTGGCTTTATGAAGCCTCTGCGAATTCTGGTATTGGCTCACGAAGACCTGCTGCCGCCAGACAGTATGGAAGGCTTTACCGACGAAGAAATTCTGGAATGGAAATGCGAATTTGATGTGCTTACCACGCTGCAGAACATGGGACACGACGCCCAGATCATCGGCGTACGGGACGATCTCGGGGTCATTCGTGAAAAACTGTCCGACTTTAAGCCGCACATCACATTCAACCTGTTGGAGGAGTTCCGCAGTGTTCCCACGTTCGACAGCTATGTTGTCAGTTATCTCATTCTGAAACAGCAAAAATTCACCGGCTGCAATCCTCGCGGCCTGATGTTGGCGCATGACAAAGCCTTGACCAAACAGATTCTGACCTATCATCGTCTTCCGACGCCGAAATTCTTTGTGATTCCTGTCGGCCGCACTTCCCGTAAGCCTTCTCGTCTCACGTACCCCTTATTCATTAAGTCCGCGACGGAAGATGCGTCACTGGGGCTTTCCCAAAGCAACATCGTGCACAACGATCAGGAACTTCAGGAGCGGGTGTCAGACATTCACAGGGTGACTGAGTCCGATGCGATGTGCGAAGAATACATTGAAGGCCGCGAACTCTACGTCGGAATCGTGGGGAACATGCGGCTGACAACTTTCAAAATCTGGGAACTGCGATTCGATAAGAATAAAGAAAAGATTCCACTCATTGCGACGCGCGAAGCTAAGTGGGATCCAAAGTTTCAGAAGAAGTACGGTGTGATGACCTACCCGGCTGACGATTTGTCGCCCGAGATCGAGCAGAAGATTCTGCAAACGTGCAAACGCGTCTACCGCGCCTTGTTTCTTACGGGCTATGCACGCATCGATCTGAGGCTCACAGGCGATGGTCGAATTTTCGTGCTTGAGGCCAATCCCAACCCCAACTTATCCTATGGCGAAGATTTTGCTGAATCCGGTGATGCCCGAGGAATTCCTTACGAAGATCTGTTGCATCGGATTGTCCAACTTGGCTTGCGATATTCACCAGTCAAATCGGTTTAGAGGCATCCCTTGGGATGTTTTCGGACTTATCCGGAAGCGGATGACTGCGAATTTGTAAACCGGCATCCGCGCGAAAACATCCTTGTCCCAAGAATTGAGGATCGGGATCGACGGGCTAAGGGGGTCACCTGTGCCGTGCGATGAGACTGCACGCTCTGCGTCTGTTCAAGGAATTCGCAGCGCACCCTTTCCATATTTCTTGCTTCAGGGTAACGTGACGACTGAAATCTCATAATTCGGCAACAATGAAGTCTCGGCATAATCCGGAAATACAGTATGAATCCATTTGCGGCACACGCCCTTCAACAAACCCGTCGCTATTTCTTTGGGCAGACAGCAGCCGGGATCGGGACGGCCGCTTTGGCATCTGTGCTGAATCCCAATTTGCTAAACGCAGGCGATGCAACCTCAATCGATGGTGGTTCAGCGTTGAACCATCCGGCCACCGCGAAACGCGTCATCTGGCTCTTCATGGCTGACGCGCCTTCACAGCTGGACCTGTACGATTACAAACCGAAGCTGGCGGATTATTTTGATAAAGATCTGCCTGAAAGTGTCCGCGCGGGTCAGCGGATCACGACGATGACCTCGGGACAGACGCGTCTCCCCTGTGCGCCGTCCGTCTTTAACTTCGCGCGGCACGGTGAACATGGTGCGTGGATCAGTGAGTTGTTACCGAACATCGCCTCGATCGTGGATGATATCTGCATTGTCAAGACAATGAATACCGAAGCCATCAACCACGACCCCGCGATTACGTACATTCAAACCGGAAGTCAGCTTCCCGGTCGCCCAAGTATGGGAGCGTGGGTTTCGTATGGGCTTGGAAGTCCGAATAAAGATCTTCCAGCATTCGTCGTGTTGCATTCGCGAATTCCTGGCGGAGCTCAAACGCAGGCGTTGTTCTCACGGTTGTGGGGCAGTGGATTTATGTCAACACGCCATTCAGGAGTTGCCCTGCGATCTGTCGGTGACCCGGTATTGTATCTCTCAAATCCTGATGGTGTTGATGCAGGCACGCGACGCAGAATGTTGGATGGGTTGGTGGAGTTAAACCAAGATCGGTTACAGAAAGTTGGTGATCCGGAAATCTCATCTCGAATCTCGCAGTATGAGATGGCGTTTCGCATGCAGACTTCGGTGCCAGAGTTGACGGACATTTCTGACGAACCCCAAAGCGTGCTTGACATGTACGGGCCTGAAGTCAAAGAACCGGGTACGTTCGCATACAACTGTCTTTTGGCACGTCGGATGGCCGAACGCGGAGTGCCATTCACCCAAGTCTTTCTGCGTGGCTGGGACCATCACGGCGGTTTGCCCGGAGCAATTCGGGGCATGGCGCCTGCCTGCGACAGGCCCAGCGCCGCGCTGGTAAAAGATCTTAAGCAACGCGGAATGCTGGATGATACCTTGGTGATCTGGGGCGGAGAATTTGGTCGCACGGTCTACAGTCAGGGGACACTGACAAAAGACAACTATGGGCGCGACCATCATCCTCGCAACTTCACCATGTGGATGGCGGGTGGTGGCATTCAGGGCGGACAGGTTTATGGCGAAACTGACGACTTCAGTTACAACGTCGTCGATAAGCCCGTCCACATTCATGATCTAAACGCAACGATCCTGCACGCGTTGGGGATTAATCATGAACAGCTTACTTATCGCTTCCAAGGCCGCGATTTTCGCCTGACCGATGTGCATGGTCATGTCGTAAAAGATCTGCTCCGCGTCAGCTGAAAATATCGGCTAAAACCAGAGGTAATTAGAGATGGATTCGGGTTTGACGCGGCCGCGGCTTCGCGGCGGCATGGTCGGGATGGGGATGATTTTTGATGACACGTATCGACCGTTCTTTGAGAACATGAAACTGCGGGGACTCTACGACAGGTCTTTTGGCGACGTCGATGTCGCACTCGTCGCCGTCGCATCCAAGACGGGACAGCGGGCTGATCGATATCAGCAGCAGGCCAAGTCGCTGGGAATTGACTTTCACAACTTTAGCGGTGACAACGCCGTGCGGGAGTTGCTCACGCAAGATTTGACGTTTGCGTGTGTTGCCACGCCTGACGATCGGCATTTCGAAGCCAGCAAAGCCATTCTCGCAGCGGGCGTGCATCTGCTGGTGGAGAAGCCCTCAGTCTTGTCTCTGCAGCAACTGGATGAACTTGTCGCATTAGCGAAAGACCGTGGCGTGCTCGCGCGGGTTGTGTATCACAAGCTCTTGGATCCGGATCATAAGAAGCTCCGCACGCTGGTGTATGACAACGTGCTGCAGCATGTGAACAATGGCTATTGTTCGTTACTGGAACCCCGGCAGATTTCTGGGGCTCAGTTTTCGGAATGGATCACCGGTCGCAATCCTGGGACATATGTGGCAGTGCACTATATTAAGCTGATTGACTTCACCTTTGGCGGGCGGCTAAAAACGATCACATGTACTGGGCAACGCGGAATTGTGGGAGCGGCAGATGGCAATACATGGGACAGTGTGCAACTGCGACTGATCTACGAACACGATACCGGACGTGAGGCTGCATTTGACATTCATACGTCTTGGGTAACTCCTGACAATTTTCCCGGCTATGTGGAGCAGGAAGTTCAGTTCCGTTTCGACAATGGCATCTGGAACGGACATTCCCGGAAACGCGGTGTTGAGGTCACGGTCGAAAACTTGACGCCAATCCGGATGAAAAACACCATTAACAATCATTACAACGGCACGTTTGTCGAGCCGTGGGGTGAGCGAAGTCAGCGCGGCTACGGAGTGGAAGTCATCGACCGTTTTGCGAGAGAAGTCGCATTTGTCGAACATGGTGGTGCAGCGACTGAGCGTGATGCGCGTCTCCAATCGGTCCGCTCGCTGCATTATGCAGATCTCGCCGCTGACCGTCAGGTTGTGGCAGCTGTTCAAGCGATGGAAATGATCTTGGAGCAACAAGCGGCCGGGTGGCCGGACTGCGTCGTGCGTTATGACGGCCAGCAATTGCAAATGTTGAAGCCGACGTAGCTTACGTCCGATGGACATTCGTGTTTGGCGGATGACCAATCTATTCCCGCGGAGCAATTGATTGGGCTGGAAAGACGATTAGCAGTGGTTGGGGAGTTATCATCTGGCAGCTTTAGGAAAAGTTGATCCACGGCAGAGGAATGCCCATTTTGGCGGGTGTCAAACTCTTTCCTGCGTCTCCACACGGATTGGGGCACAGGCTCAGGTTTTTGTCCGTCCTAGAGAAATGAGGGCAAGCTGCCACGTTAAGCGGAATCGCGGATGTCTTCCGAAAGCAGGGAAAAAGCCTCAGACAGAAGCCTGCAACACTGTGCCACGCAAGACTTTGCGACCTTAACTTTCCCTGCCAACGTTGGATGCAACAGCTTGACCGGGCGCCAATTGCGGCTAGAATTGGGCGACGCCGGACGAGGAGTTCAGGAAGCAACTCTGGGCGTCGCAAAGTTTTGTTCTTCAGCGGTTGAGCGATGATGCTCCCCCTGTTTCTAATAAGCCCTCTGGCAACATGCATCGACTGACAGGCGTTTTTGCTGCGCAGGTTGTTGGTTGTTTCAGCGGGAAAGCATGAGTCGGCATCCGACGGTTTGACGGATCACTTGATCGGAGTGCATTGTGGATCAGAGTTTTGGAAATGACTTCAAGGAGCTTGTTCGGTCCAGCACGAATATCGTGGATCTGGTATCTGAAGTCGTGGCTCTCAAACCGCTGCATGGTGGGCGGGACTTTGTGGGATTGTGTCCGTTTCACGACGACAAAAATCCTTCGTTTCACGTGTATCCAGATCGACAGTCGTATCGTTGCTGGGTGTGTGACGCCGGGGGAGATTGTTTTCGTTGGGTGATTGAAATTGAACGAGTTCCGTTTCCGGAAGCATTGGAGTCTCTTGCGCGGCGGGCCCGGCTAGAAGTTCCCAAACATGCACGGAGTGGGGGATCACACGAAAACATAAGCCGGAAAACAGATTCGTTGGTTGTTGTCGAATGGGCTGTCAACCTCATGAATCAAACGTTGCGGACCGGACCAACGGCAGACAATGCGCGACAGTATGTTCTGAAGCGAAAACTGTCGGATGAAACAGTAAAAAATTTCAAGCTGGGATATCACCCGGAGGACTGGAACTGGTTTCTTGAAAAGGCGCGAGGAAAATTTACTCCGGCTCAACTCGTGTCTGCCGGCTTGATTCAGGAACGGAACAACGGACCGGGTTACTTTGACAACTTAGTTGGCCGTCTGGTGTTTCCGATTTTTGATGAACGCGGCCGGCCTGTGGCGTTTGGAGGACGAGTGTTGCCCGGAGGCAACATTGAGAGCGATGCGAAATACTGGAACAGTGTTGAGAGTGCAATTTTCCAAAAACGCCGAATGTTGTTTGCCTTTGACCGAGCCCGGGAGGCGATTCGAAAAAGCAAAACCGCGATCATCGTAGAAGGATATATGGACTGCATCGCCTGCCATCAGGCGGGCGTCATGAATGCCGTAGCGACTCTCGGGACGGCAATGACCGAAGAACATGTCCGTTTTTTGCGGCGTTTCGCCGAAAAAGTCGTCTTGGTCTATGACAGTGATGACGCAGGGCAACAGGCGGCAGAACGGTCAATCTCGCGATTTCTTGCACAGGATTTAGATCTTCGTGTCCTAAATGTTCCGTCAGGCAAGGATCCTGCGGATTACCTTGAAGCACATACGTCACAGGAATTCTACAAGCTCATCGAAGGGGCTGCTGAGGCGTGGGAATACAAATTGCAATCGGTTCTGCGGCGTACGGACTCACATTCTGTGGCCGGGCGTCAGCAGATTTTGAATCACATGCTGGATTTTCTTGCAGAGTCGCAGGGACTGTCCGGCACTGTTCGTGAAGACATGATTCTGCGCAATGTGTGTTGGCGAGTTCAGGTCGATGAACGTACGGCACGGCAGCAATTGAATGAGCTGCGAAGTAAGAAGAAAAAGGGGGGAATTTTTCGTCGTGATTCTGACCGGATTTCGGCGGAGTTTGCACCACGTCCCGAGAACGCAATTGAGCGTGCGGAACGGGAGATGCTAGAGATTATTTTGACATGTCCAGAAACCATCGACTTGATTCAGCACCATATTGGGGCGGATGATTTCGAAAATGTACGACATCGGCGGCTGCTGGCGTTGTGCATCGACCTGTGGAAGGAAGATGGAGACCTTCCAGAATTGAGCCGTTTGATCATTGCAGCGGAATCAGACTCAGATCTCTTAAGTCTGATCAATGCAGTGGTGGATACGGCAGAGGAGAAAGGTATTTTCAGACTCATGACGGATCAGCCGAACCGTGATGAGCAACCTGAGACTTCGGTCCCAGACCATCTAGAACGGGTCCTTGGGCCAATTCTGGAACGGCGAGAAAAACGACTGAACCTCGTGTCGAAACAACTTCTGTCTCAATCGGCCAAGCCGTTGAGCGAACTCGACGACGACATAAAAGACGCGCTCCGCCGACTTTACAATTTTCGTCAAAGTCAAATGGGTCATCCTTCTTCCATGAAGTAAGACAGTTGTCACTTGATGTGACATTGTTCGCCATCATCACACATCAATCGACGACTCAAAACCACAGGAGTTTGAATATGTACCGCCTCGATGAATCTCTCCGACAACTGATCGAAACCGGCCTGAAACAGGGGCACTTGTTATTTTCGCAGGTCAATGCTTTCTTACCTGACGAAGCCACCGATCCGCTGCAGTTGGACAATTTAATCAACTGCCTTGAAGAATTGAATATGCAGATCAAGGCGGATCCCATCAAGGACGATGCCGGCGAACCGCTCGCGCTCCGCAAAAAACGTCGTCCTGAAATTCGGATCGATGGCGAAGATTCATCCCGTGGCACTGAAGATCCGATTCGTATGTATCTGTCACAGATGGGGGAAATCCCGTTGTTGACACGCGAAGAGGAAATCTTCTTGGCCAAGCAGATCGAAGTTTCCCGTCGCCGTTATCGGCGTGCGTTGTTGACCAGCGAGTTTGCATTGAATTTCTGCCATGAAACTCTGATCAAGGTGCATCGCAGCGAGCTGCCGTTTGACCGCACGATTAAGGTGTCAATGACAGAAAGCCTTGAGAAAGAACAGATCCTAGGTCGGATGCCGCTCAACTTGGCCACGATCGACAGCATGCGAATCAGAGATCTGCAAGACTACGCGAAACTGCGATCCCATGATCTCTCCGAAGCGGCTCGCGGTAATATTCAAAAGTCTCTGACCGAACGTCGCCGTCGTTGCGTGACGCTGCTCGAGGAGTTGAGCCTGCGAACTCAGCGTTTGCAACCGTGCATGAAACGCATGGAGCAGATTTCAAATCGGATGACGGAATTGCACGAACAGGTCAACAGCCTGCGAAATTTATCATCGGCAGATGATGAATGTCGCTGCCTGCAAAAGGAACTTGGCGAGCTCATGGAATTGACCAAGGAGACGCCAGAATCTATGGCGGCTCAGATGCTTACGATTCATCAGCGGCATGGCGAATACGACAAAGCGATGAGAGATCTGTCGGGAGGGAATTTGCGTCTGGTGGTTTCCATAGCGAAGAAGTATCGCAATCGCGGCATGACTTTTCTGGATCTCATTCAGGAAGGGAACACCGGGCTCATGCGGGCCGTCGATAAGTACGAATACCGCCGCGGGTATAAGTTCTCAACGTATGCCACATGGTGGATTCGGCAGGCCATTACGCGAGCGATCGCAGATCAGGCACGCACGATCCGCGTACCCGTCCATATGATCGAAACGATGACCCGTCTGCGAAATGCTTCGCGCACACTGCTGCAAGACAATGGACGCGAACCGACAGTCGAAGAGATGGCAGAACTCGCCGGTGTGCCCCTTGAAGAAGCACGCCGAGTGATGCGAATTTCACGGCAACCCATCAGTCTCGACAAACCCATCGGGGAAAGTGATGACAGCGCGTTCGGTGATTTCCTTGAGGATCGCAGCACCGATAGCCCGGTAAGTAATGCCGCCTCCGAAATGCTCAAGGACAAAATTGACACGGTCTTGAAGACGCTCACCTACCGTGAACGTGAAATCATCAAGTTACGGTACGGTCTGGGTGACGGTTACACCTACACGCTGGAAGAAGTCGGGCGTATATTTAAGGTGACCCGGGAGCGTGTGCGTCAGATTGAAGCGAAAGCTGTCAGAAAACTTCAGCACCCGGTTCGCAGTCGGCAGTTGCAGGGCTTTCTGGAAGGTTTCTCAGCCGTCGCCGCGAATTAGCATCGCCGGCGTTTGACTTGTCGCAGGGAGAAAGTGTCTCCGGTTGGCAGGAAAATATCGAGTCCAAGACCAATGTCGAATTTTCCTGCCGCCCAATTTTTCGGCCTGTGTTGTGAATCAATTTACAATTCTTCACCGCCGGTGACATTCAGGATTTCACCCGTGATGAAATTGGAATCAAGCAAAAAGTTAATGGCATCGACAAGCGCTTGCGGCGAGCCCGTGCGTTTGAGCGGAATTGATGTGATCGCCCGTTGTTCGTGCCAATTCGTGCGATCTTCCGGCGGCAGAATGGCTCCGGGGGCGAGACCATTGACCTGAATCAGGGGCGCGAGTTGCAAGGCTAGTGATTTCGTCACGCTGGCCAGTGCCGCCTTGGTTGCGGTATAGACAAGATGATCGGCACCAGGACGCTGGGCTCGCCAGTCAAGAAGATTGATAATATGGCCGCGTTGGGCTTCACCGAGTTGTCTGATGAACTGCTGCGCCAAAAAGATGGGTGCCAGCAGATTGACTGACAAGTGGACGTTGCAGTGGTACAGATCGACCCACGGCAGCGCCCGGTTTTGAAACACGGCAGCGCTGTTGATAAGCGTCGTCACTTCACCCAGTTGAGCAGCGGCGGCAAACACGGCAATTGCAGCAGCGCGAGGGTCGCGCAAATCCGCACTGACGGCCACTGCCGTGCCACCTTGGCTGCGAATTCGCCGCACCAGCACGTCGGCTTCGACTGTCGAAGTTCCATGATGGACGACGACCGCCAAGCCGCGTTCGGCCATCGCCAATGCAATCTCACGCCCTACGCGGCGAGCCGCTCCAGTCACGACCGCAACAGCCTTCTCTGAGGGCCCATGCTTTGAGCGAACTCTCTTCTGCGTCGCTTCTTTATCGACGTCAGACGACAGATGATGCTCCCCGTCCTTCGGCGTAACGTGGTTCACGGTGGAGCCATCAGGCAAGTCTACTTCATCGTCAGGTGGATCGGGGGTTGTGGTCATCGGATGAAACTGTAGCTGCGAATCCTACAAAGCGAGAGATTACCACAGGATAGTTATTGTTCCGCGTTCACGCCATCCGCCCCTCGTTAATTGCCGATCCCAGGCTGAGACACGGTCTGAACTCGCAACAGACGACCGACCGGGCGACGAAGATCAACGACGACGGGCTGGATTGTTTGAGCGGTGGCGATGTTGCCGGCGGCGTCGCGGGCGAGCAAGCGAAAATACAACTGCGTCGGCGTTCCCGGACGCACGCCCCATTGATATCCACTTTGGTCAAATTGCCAGTCAAATACTGGCGTCCAAGGCCCGCTCGGTGCCGCAGCGTATTCCAGACGCACGGGCGTGCTAGCGGGATTTTGTTCACGCACCTGCCAAGACAGGAGAATCGTGCCAAAGCCATCAGTCCGCATTGTGGGCTGAGCCAACTCAATTGTTGGTAAACATTCATCCACTGTCACGACGATTTCCGGGGCCTGACCCGGTTGCGGCGCATCGTCGGCAAAACCAATTCCATTGCGAACTCGCACGGCAAACCCAAACGTGCCTTCACCGCGGGTGTCAATCAGCACTGGACTCCGGACATCGTCATCTTTGCCGTAGGTGAACCAATGTTGTCCGCCGTCTTCGGTAACAAATAATTCGACAGCACTCACACCGGACGGTCCCACATCATCAACCTGATATTCCAAGTCAAAGACATGCTGATTAATAATCTGGGCGCCAGCCGCTGATTCGTACCCAGCTTCTTTCATCGGAATGGATGCGGGCAAATTGTCAGTGGCAGTCGGAGTCGTGGGGAAAGCTCGCTGTGGCGGGACGAATCCGTTGGATGCTTGACTCGCCTGAATTTGGGGAGAACTCCCCCCAGCATTGACCGCGCCGGCAATTGACAATGGGTTGGAAGCGGAGGGAATGGTCAACGCCTTCGAACCAATGCGAGAATTGTCCGCAGTCGGCTGTAAACTTGGAAACGGTGACGGTCCAAGGGGTAACGCAACTGTCGATGGTGCCGGATTTCCGGGAACCACATTCGCTATCGCCGCTAACCCACGCAAGACCAACTGCCCGGACGATTCGCCTTGATTTCCCGCGGCATCTTGGACGGCGGATCGCACGGAAACTACTGAACCTGCAGGAGCCTGAAGCGATACTTGACCACTTGTCGCAGCGGTCAGTGGCACGGATTTCCAACGCCCATCTGTACTGTCGGCAAATTCAATCATTAGCGTTTGGGGAACGATTGCAGCGTCTTGGGTGATCCAATTAATGAGTACCTGACCATTGCCAGCATCCAGAAGTTCCAGTCGAATTTCCGGGGCGACGGTGTCGACCACGACATCCAGTTCGGGAGCACTCCCCTGAACGGCATCATGGAGATTTCCTTGGGCATCAGTGGTGCGAATGGCAAAGGCATAGCGGCCATCACGAGGGGCCGAAAATATAAAACTGCCATTTGCAGCTGGAACCGTGTTCAGTTTTTCCCAAGTACGACCGCCATCGAGCGAACCAAACAAGGCCGCAAATCCTTCAGGCCGTTGGCCGGGTTCTGTTTCGATTTCGAATGGAATTTCGAATCTTCCAACGTTGGTGATCAGGGGTTCTTCGGCAGCTCCGCAGACCGGAATCGAAAACGCCACCGCGCTGGTTACCAACGTAGCCAGAGCCGCGCGATCAAGTCCGCGTTGCATAAATTTTAAGAACTTCAGCATTGTCATCCTTGCGTTCCCCCGCTGGATGTCGTGACGATCCTCTGACAGCGCGCGGAATTCATCCGCGCAGCTTCACACTTCGATCTATCGGAACTCCGGATTTGAAGACTTAAACGCAATATTACGACAATGCCGAAAGCAGCGATTGTAGCTTGCGTCAACACCTCAGTTTTTCGGTCATCTCGCGCAACCAGCAGAGCTTGCCGGTGCGAAGGACTCGATACGATGGGGATGGCCAGAAATTACCACGCCAAAATCAGACGGCAGCACCAGAGACGTTCAGGTTTGCCTAGTTGGACCAAGTGACGGCAGTTTGCGTAAGGCTTTAGACGTTCGTTTTATTTTATGCTCAATCGGGTGGCTGAATTCCGATGCGAAGCACTATTGAGCGCATTGTTCTGCGCAGTGACTTCGCGGTGGGGTGTTGCGCAAGGATCAACTGCGGAAGCGAATGGTGATTGGCTTGAATTGTGGTTGCGGGAGGCGTGTTCAGACTCTCATTATTAGGCGTTTTTGATCCAGAAACGTGGAAAACTGAACACTCTGTCGTTAGAAGTGCGTGGGTTTTGCGTCAATTGCTTCGCGTGGTGTCGTTTTCTGTGCGCGGCAATTACTCAAGTTCAATTGATCCCCAGTAGGTTTTCCCGCCGCTGTGAAACCTGCATTTGGTTGAATTGCTGACATTAATTTCGTCTGAAGCTCAGGACTTTATCCACTTTCACCTGTCGTGTCATATTCTGAACAAGGTTTTACAACCCATGTCCAAACCTCAATCCCGTACGAATGCGATTGTTGCTGCACTGAAATCGATGGTTGGAGGACAGGTACTGTTGAACGGACCGGTTCGGCAGGGAAGAAATATTAGAAAAAATCGTGCTCAACGCTGTGCGATGCAGACAGAAGCCTGCGAAGCACGCGTTTTGCTGTCAGCGACAAACCCGGGGGCGAATGGTTTTGATGTTCAATCGATTGACTGGAATGGTGAGGTTCACAGCGTTGTCGCGGGCGGTTGGCTCGTGGGTCTGGACAGATCCAATAACAAAGGGGTGGACATTTCTGCGAACATCCAGACAACGCTTGCGGCAGCGAATAGTGAGGGTCCCGCTGTACTGCTCGATCACATCCTGATTGGCGGCAACGCCATTGAAATCACCACCACGGCGGGCGCGACATACTCGCAGGTGCTCGCCAAAGTCAGTGATCTCGCCGGATTCCAGTATCTCGAACCAAATTTTATTCTGAGTACCGGCGATGTCACCGCCAATTTCGTCCCGAATGATCCGAGCTTTACCAGTCTGTGGGGGATGAATAATACCGGCCAGACAGGAGGGACGGTGGACGCGGACATCGACGCACCGGAGGCATGGGCGAGATCGACAGGGAGTCGTTCCGTGGTCGTTGGTGTCATTGATACGGGCGTTGATTATACGCATCCGGATCTCGTCGATAACATGTGGACCAATCCGGGGGAAATCAGAGGAGACGGCATAGATAACGACGGCAATGGTTTTATCGATGACATCCACGGCTGGGATTTCGCGAACGATGACAGTGATCCCATCGATGACGACGATCACGGTACACATGTCGCCGGCACCATCGGCGCGACAGGGAATAACAGTGTCGGTGTGGTGGGTGTCAGCCACAATGTGTCAATCATGGCCCTGAAGTTCCTCGATAGTACCGGCAATGGGTCTCTTTCGGATGCTGTAGACGCCGTGAATTACGCCACACTGATGAATCTGATGGGCATCAATATCCGCTTGACCAACAATAGTTGGGGAGGTGGAGGGTTCTCCCAAACGCTGTTAGACGCGATTGCGGCGCAACGTAATGCAGGGATGTTGTTCATCGCGGCCGCAGGTAACAGCGGGACCGACAACGATATCACCCCTAGTTATCCATCCAACTACAATCTGGCCAACATCGTGGCCGTGGCGGCGACGGACGACAACGACAATTTGGCTTTGTTCTCTCAATTTGGAGCAACCTCGGTCGATCTGGCCGCGCCTGGGGTCGCCATTCTGAGTACTACGCGGGGAAATACCTATTCCTCATTCGACGGAACGTCGATGGCAGCGCCGCATGTGGCTGGTGCTGCGGCACTGGCGTTTAGCGTATCACCTATTGCCACAACAGCGGAGGTCATCAAAGCCGCGCTCTTAGCTGGCGTGGATCAAAAGTCCAGCTTGGACGGCAAGGTGCTGACTGGCGGTCGACTCAATCTGAACAAGACGCTTCAGCAATTGAGTGTTACGATGACAATTAATCCCACGTCGATTCGTGAGGATGCCGGAACGAATGCCGCCACAATTACAATTAAGCGTGTTGGGACGAATACCGCCGCCGATCTGGTGCTCGATCTTTTCTATGATGACCAGTCAGAAGTGGATGTGCCAGCACTTGCAATTACAAACCAAGTGACGATCCTCGCGGGCCAAAGCCAAATTACGCTGCCTGTTTCTGCACTCGACGACACCCTGCTTGACGGGACGCAGACGGTCACATTTGATTTGAAATTTAGTGGAACATCGGTCACCACTGCGACACTGCAAGTCACGGACTTCGAACCGTTAAACATCAGTATCAGTCCCACATCGATTACAGAAAATGCCGGATTGAATGCCGCTCTTGTCACTGTGACGCGTCCGGAGACAGACACTACCACGAGCGTGATCGTCACACTCACAAATAGCGATCCTACAGAAGTGTCAATTCCTGTGCAGGTGACTATCCCCGCTGGGGAAAGGTCGGCCACAGCGGTTTTGGATGCTGTGGACGACTACATTCTTGACGGGACGCAAGCCGTGACGATCACGGCCGCAGCCACTGGCTATGTAAGTGCTGCCGCTACAGTCGATGTCCTAGACTATGAAAACATCGGGATTGACATTATTGCGGATGAGATCTCAGAAGCGGACGGGGCTCATGCAACTCAGGCTCGAGTCTTCCGAACCGACACCGACGGTCCATTCTCTTATATCTCACAGCAGACGGCCGCCAATCTGACGCCTAAAACGATCTTGGATTTCGACAAAATTCGATCACAGATTACCGTCTCTTCACAGATTTCGCGGCTGACGGATATCAATATCACATTGAGCCTGAAGCATACATGGCTCGGCGACCTCGATATTTTCCTGATTAGCCCGTCGGGGACTCGTGTCGAACTCGTTACTGATCTCATCAGTAACGAACGATACATGACAGAGACCACGTTTGATGACGCAGCTTTGGAAAGTATCCTTGCTGGAAGCCCGCCATTCACTGGGAACTACCGCCCCGAGGGACTGTTGCAGGATCTGAATGGTGAAAACCCATCGGGGATCTGGACGCTTGAGATTACAGACGACAATCAACAGAACTATGGTACGCTGTTCTCTTGGTCGCTCGACTTTGAAACAGCGGGACTTGACTCGCAAATTGTTGAACTTGCATCGGTTGGTGCTCCGGGAAAAATCGACTTCCCGTCTTCGGTTACCATTCCTGCGAATCAGGCTGAGGTCTATCTGTGGATCGACGCGGTCGACAATGATCTGTTAGATGGCCCGCAGATTGCCACAATTCAGACGAGCGCTACTACCCCAGGAATTAGCTTTGGCGCAGACAGTGTGCTAGTCCTCGACGAGGAATGGCTAACATTTACGGTCAGCCCGACCAAAGTCTCCGAAGCGGCCGGCGTAGCGGCTTCAACGGGTACCCTGACTCGCTGGAATACTGATATTTCCACGGATTTCACGGTTGACGTCAGCAGCAGCGATGTGTCGGAACTGAACGTGCCAATGACGGTCACGATTCCGGCTGGCCAGAGCACTGTGACATTCCTTATCGATGCCGTCGACGATACGACTGTTGACGGTGACCAAAGTGTCGTGATCACCGTTTCAGCGGCGGCATACGGTGTGGATAAGACGCAAACAATCATCGTTGAAGATTTTGAGCCCAGTCTCCTGTTGACCACCGCCACTCCGGTGGTTGCCGAAAATTCAGGCAGCTTTCAGGTGACGGTAACGCGGATTGCGGAGTCAGATTTGTTCTTCGAGAGGGTTGTGATTTTGTCGGTTGGTGCAGGGCTTACGGTCCCTTCGACAGTGACTATTCCTATGGGCCAAGAGAGTGTTACGTTTGCAGTCGGGATCGTTGACAACGCAATTCTCGATGGCACGCGCACTTCTTTGATTGATGCAAGCGGAATTGGTGTCGTGGCGGGCAATCTGTCAATCACCATCACGGACTACGAAACTCTGACGATCACGGTTAACAAGTCTTCTTTCCTTGAAAATGCAGGTGTCAAAGCGGCGATTGGTACAGTCCGTCGCAGCAACACAAATCTGACACTGCCACTGGTGGTTTCCCTCAGCAGTAGCGATGTGACAGAACTCAAAGTTCCCACCCCGGTGACCATCCTTGCGGGCCAAGTTAGCGCCTCATTCGACATTGAGGCGGTCAATGATCCTGAGTTGGATGGGGCTCAGCTCGTCACAATAACGGCAGCCTCGACCGGATATGTGAACGGCACCGTTAGCGTCACAGTTGAGGATCACGAACCACCGGTTCTGACAAGTCCAGATGCAACGACACAGAGTTCCAAACCCACGATCAGATGGAATGCGATCAGTGGCGCCTTGCGTTATGATGTTTGGATCTCCAATATCAGCACCGGCATTGCACAGATCGTCCGCAATTCCAACGTGGCCACAAATCAATTTGTGCCGCCGGAAAATTTGGGGATCGGACATTACCGCGCCTGGGTGCGTGCGATTGATAATCAGGAAGTAGCCGGCTATTGGAGCGCGCCGCGTGATTTCTTCATCAATACGGCTCCCTTCATTACGGCCCCGGCACCACAGACGGACATCGCCAGCCCTACTTTCCAGACGATCACGTGGACTGCAATTCCGGATGCTGTTAAGTATGAAGTTTGGGCGGATAATCTCACCACTGGCCAGAAACGTGTGATTTACCGTGTCGGTGCGACTGCATTGTCGACGACGACGTACCGTCCTACCGAGAGTCTAGGGTTCGGAACGTATAGCATTTGGGTTCGCGGCCTAAATTCCCAAGGCGAAGCCGGGCTGTGGAGCCTCCCGACAAAGCATACAGTTCTGGCTGCCCCGACAGTCACAGCACCGAGTGGGGGAACATTTGACACCACTCCGACCTTTTCATGGACCACCGTCAGTGGTGCCACGAGCTATGAACTGTCCGTCCGCAATGCTGTCACAAATGTTGTTGTCCTCAGCAACAAGTATGTCACCACAACTTCCCTTACGGCCACACAGGACATCGCGCCCGGCCAATATCAAGTACTCGTTCGCAGTCGGCTAGGGAATTACTTCAGCGTCTGGTCAGCCCCAAGCGCATTCTCAATTGGCCAGCCTCCGAAGATTACAAGTGCGAAGCTGGTGGGAACGCCTGGAAAACCGCAGTTCAGTTGGACAGCGGTAGCAGGTACGGAGAGGTACGAACTATCGGTCAGCAATGTCGCAACCGGCAAACGTGTGATCTACCAGACGGGATTAACAAACACGACATTTACGTCCGCGACAACTCTCCCTCCAGGGACGTATCGTGCGTGGGTACGAGCCGTGAGCACGATGGGTGTCACAACAGCTTGGAGTGCTTCCGTTGACTTGGTGATCGTAGCGAACGAACTTCCGCAGGATGCTTTGAACTCTGTGGGTACCGTGGTTCAGGCATCTTTGCTAATCGACGACGGGAATCAGACTCCAGACGGGCTGCTAGTGGAAAATGCGGATCAGTTCACTGGGGAAGTGGATTCACAAATCATCGCAGACGTCAGACCTGAGGCGACTATCGCTCTTTCTAGTGGCGCGGAATTAATGAATTCGGTTGAGCCAGCGGCAACGGTCGGTTCCGAATACGATGCCGTCATGTCGGAATGGCAATCCGCCGCTTGGTGGACAGAAACATCCGAAATGCCTGACCGGCTAGATTTGAATTCCACCGCCGCTCTGGCAGCCAGCATTGGTTTTGTTGTGAGGAACGGTCAGCGCCCTGACGATCGCCGAAAACGAAAGTCATAGGCGATGTCGCTCCACCGACGCAGATGCCATGACAACAGGACGGATGGTACGTTGCAGGACGGCAATTTCTGAGATATTGAGGCATCGAAGGTCGTTTCACCCGCGGCAGCGGCGAGGCATTTTGGAAGACCTCGCCGTTGGCTTGGCTCAAACGCCTAAATCCACAGACCGTTGGCTGAGAGACAGAACTACCCTTATGCTGCCGCGTGCATTTTGCGAACTGCTGCTGACAGATGATGTGGTCGTGGATGACACGGAGGCGCATCATCTGCTGCATGTCCTGCGACTCAAATCTGGAGATCCACTGCAGTTGTTTAATGGCTGCGGAATGGAGGTAGATGCCGTGGTGACGCGGAGCAGTCGGCGCGAGGTTTTCTGTACCGTGCAAGCCCGTCGTCAGACGTCTACCATGAGTCATGCTCACGTCACGGTGATTGCTGCGCCACCCAAGGCCGACCGCCTAAAATGGATGGTCGAAAAGCTAACCGAAATCGGGGTTGCACGCCTCATTCTGCTGCAGACGGATCGCACCGAGGTCATCTCGAATGAATCTCGCCAAGACAAACTTCGCAGCTGTGTGATCGCGGCGTGCAAGCAGTGCCGTCGCAACGAACTTATGCAATTGTCGCCGCTCCAAAAGCTAACATCCGTCCTTGACGACATAACGGCCACACGCTTGGCAGGTGAACTCTGGATTGCGCATCCGACACCATCGATCACGCCTCTGCCGTATCACGCAGAGATGCCGATCTTATCTCGACTTTTACTGATCGGGCCAGAAGGTGGATTTACCGAGACCGAACTTCAGGCAGCAGTGAACGTCGGGGCCCGCATGATTTCATGGCCACACACCATTCTTCGGATCGAAACTGCGGCGATCGTCTTTGCGACCCAACTGCTGACCAATTAATTATGCGAGTGGGAACGCCCTTCACGACGACCATCGACTACGAAACCCGCAGGGCATGTCTTTTTGATACCCTAGTGTTTGCCAACTGCAGGGTTTAAAAATTAAATCCAAATCTTCAGGCTTCTGCGATGCGGAGCAGGACTTTCCCTGCCACGAACGAGTCTTCTGCGGCTTTGACCGCATCTTGGATCTGATCCAGTGTGCACGTTCGTGCTATTTCAGTACTCAGAACACCTGCTTCGATCAACTTTGTGAGGCGGCGAACCAGACTCAGTTTAAATGGCAGCGAGACGCCTGCCATGAATCTGCCCAGCCAGAAACCTTCAACTTTGCTGCTCGTCGTCATCAGGACTCGCGGGCTGAACGACAGAGGCTCATTGCTGAGCGTCCCGTAAGCCAGCATGCGGCCATGATGGCCAAGACTCTGAATCACAGCCGACCCCGTGGCCCCGCCCACGGCGTCGATCGCAAAACCAACTCCGGCCCCGGAGATGCTGGTCGTCCTGCGAATTGATGCGCTGAGTGCGTCCGGCATATGTTTTGATTCGTCGAAAACTTCAACATGGTCTGCCCCTAGACTTCGTAATTCTTCTGCCTGCCTTTCCCGCCGTACGATGTTGAATGTTTTGAAACCGGTCGTTTGTCCAAGTCGAATGATCATGCGTCCGAGTGCGGAACCAGCCGCAGTCTGGACCAGCCATTGTCCTTGTGGGACTTTCAGGACTTCACGCGTCATCACCCATGCGGTCGCGGGATTGACGAAGAATGTCGCGGCCTGTTCAACTGACAAGCCGCTGCTGATCGGAATGACTTCTGTCGCTGGGACAACTGCATAGTCGGCCCAATTACCGCCGCGTCGATTGAGCACCACGACTCGCCGTTTCATGAACAATCGACCTCGCAAACCGCCACCGGATGCTTCCACAACACCGACGCCTTCAAAACCAGGCGTCGTAGGACACTGCGCCGGAACGGTGTAGCGTCCGCGGATATACATCAAATCTGATGGATTAATCGGCGTCGCCAGCATCCGAACCAAGACTTCGCCAGCCTTTGGCACGGGACGATCAATCTCCAACGTCTTGAGAACCGCAAATGGTTCACCGGTCTTCTGAAACTGCACGGCATTCATTGAGTAATCCATTCTAGTGAGCGGCGCGGCGTTCATATTTTGTGGATGATCTGCTTTCGTTTGATCCGAGCAGTTTAAGTAAATGCTTCCACTTCATCATCTTATAACAATTTGCATTTGGCGAGACTGACGCAAAATCTTGGTGGTGGAAGTGAATCGCAGCGAAGTTCAGATAGAATCGGCCGACACGGAGCCAGTGGCGGCGCGGCTTGGTCTCACCCAGCGGTGAAGAATCAACCATATTTCAAGAAGGCGATTTCATGTTTCAAGTTAAGCGAATCGTGGTCGGGGTAGAAATGCCGGCCGAGCGACCTTGGAATGTATCGAAGCTGAAACGCCCAAGTCAACTGGCCGTCCACCATGCGCTTCAGGTTTCCAATGGCGGCAGAATTCCCGTCACACTGGCAACGGTTCTCCCCAAAACCTCGGTAGGCTGGCTCGGTTCACATGAAGGCCTCGATCGGCAGTTGATTCAGGATCGCAGTGCGGCCGGAATAGTCCTCAGTGAGTTGCAGCAACAGTACCCTGCAGATGCAGAGTCTGGAAAACAGGCCGACTGTGTTGTCCGAAGCGGGGACGCATGGGAAGAACTGATCCGCCTAGCTGGCAATCGCCCGGACACACTCATTGTGTGTGGAACCCGGGATTTAGGATCACTGCGGCGAGTCGTCTTTGGCAGCACGGGATTGAAACTTTTGCGACTTGCCCCGGGGCCAGTGTGGATCGTCAAGCCGCCTGCTGAAGACGATGAATCGGTGGACATTGTAGCTTGTACAGACCTAGGCCGCGTTGGCGCAGATGTCATTTGTACGGCAGTCTCGATCGCCTCGAAACTTTCTGCGCGACTCCATGTGGTGCATGCCGCTGAGGAAGGTTCTGATGTGACCGATCTGACAACCAAGGTGCATGCACAACTCGCAGCGACGGATTATCGTACGCTCCACGCAGGTGTCAAAGTACAGGTGTGTTTAGGTGATGCGGATAAATGCATTCTCAACGCTGTCAGCGAAGCGAATGCCAACCTTGTCATCCTTGGAACTTCATCTAAAACGGGTGTCTCAGGACTTTTGCCGGGAAGCACAGTGGAACGTCTGCTGCCGGAACTTAAGTGTTCTATTTTGGCACTCAAGCCGGAAGGATTTCGAACAATGTTGCCCCCAGAGTTCTGGACGATGTAGCGGACGTGAACGCAACATTCATTGACAGGATTACGCCATGCAGCCGGATGATAAATTGTGTTACTGTTTCCACGTCAGTCAGCGAAAGGTCCAAAACTTTCTCCGGATTCACCGTCCGCGCGTGCCCAGTCAGATCAGTGAGTGTGGTGGTGCGGGAACCGGCTGTGGCTGGTGCGTGCCGTTTTTGAAGAAGCTGTTTGAAGCGGCGAAGTCCGACGAGGTCGCTTCCATTGCAGAAACGCCGGAACAGTACGCTCAGGATCGAGCGGCTTATGTGCGGAGTGGCAAAGGAAAACCTCCGACAGCGGAACCGCTTCCGTGAGACGTATCGCTCAAGTAATAAGTGTCACGCAAATGTCGCGATTTGTGTAGCTTGGACATTCATGTCCGAGTCATTTACCACCGTGTACACCACAGGGCGAATACCATCACGATACGGCCATCATTGCCTTGGCAACATTGTTCGGCAAAACGACAAACATGAATGTTCATCACGCACAGGAATTTTTAAGACAATGCAGGAAAGCACCGCAACCAGTCTGCTGACGAATCTAAAACAGCACTGGGGATATCCCGGCTTTCGGCCATTGCAGCGGGAAGCGATGTCGTTAGTGATGAGTGATCGTGATTCGCTAGTAGTCCTGCCGACCGGCGGCGGAAAATCACTCTGTTATCAGGTACCAGCGATCAGTCGCGATGGCATGGCAATTATCGTTTCACCGCTCATCTCATTGATGAAAGATCAGGTGGATTCGCTCCATTCGGTTGGCGTTTCTGCTGCCTGCATCAACAGTATGCAGACGGCGCAGAACAAGCGTGATGTCGCCGGCCAGATTCGGCGGCGTGAACTCAAGTTGTTGTACATTGCCCCAGAACGACTGCTGCAACCGCAGACGATTGAGTTCCTGCAGGGAGCGGGTGTCTCATTTATTGCAATTGACGAAGCCCATTGCATCAGCCAGTGGGGGCACGATTTTCGTCCTGAGTACCGCCAATTGCGGTGCCTCAAAACGGCATTTCCAGGTGCTGCGGTACATGGCTATACGGCGACTGCCACCGAACAGGTTCGGAAGGACATTGTCGAACAGCTCGGGATCGCGGATGTGGAGATTCTTGTGGGTTCGTTTGATCGTCCGAACTTGCAGTATCGCGTTGAGCGTCGCACAGATCCAATCGGCCAACTGCAACGCATCCTACAGCGCCACAAAGGCGAATCAGGCATCGTGTACTGCATCAGTCGCAAGAACGTGGATAGTACCAGTGACTCACTCAATCGACTAGGCTTTAAAACGTTGCCCTATCACGCGGGTATGTCTGACGAAGGTCGCCGAAAAAACCAAGACGCTTTTATCGACGAAGATGTCAACATCATCGTTGCGACAGTCGCATTCGGAATGGGGATCGATAAGAGCAACGTGCGTTTCGTCATTCACGCAGAGATGCCTCGCTCACTGGAAAACTACCAGCAGGAAAGCGGTCGTGCGGGACGCGATGGCCTAGAAGCGGAATGCTGTCTGCTGTATGCCGCGAAAGATGCGGAGACTTGGGAATACCTGATGAAGGACACCGAAGATCCCGCTGTGCGCCAGACCGGTCAGCGAGCCGTCTCGGCGATGCAGCAGTATTGCGTGAGTACTCGTTGCCGTCATCAACAACTGGTAGAACATTTTGGGCAAACGTTGCAACATGAGAACTGCGGAGCGTGTGATTTTTGCCTTAACGAAATGCAGCCGGTCGAAGACCCCAGCATTCTGGGGCAGAAACTCTTGTCATGTGTTGTACGCCAAGGCGAGCGGTTTGGGGCTGCATATACAACTCAGGTGCTTCGTGGTTCGAAAGGCAAACGCATCATCGAAAACGGTCATGACAAACTGAGTACATGGGGACTGCTCAAAGACGAACCGGAACCTCAAGTACGGAACTGGTTTGACCAATTGTTGTCGCAGGGGTTTCTGCGTCAGGTCGGTGAATACAACTGCCTCGAGGTCACACCGCTCGGCCGTCAGTTACTTAAAGGACAGGCGACACCCATGTTGCTGCGGATGCAGGTCGCTGAGTCGGCTCAGCCTGTGGAAGACCAGTGGGAAGGAGTGGATCGCAATCTGTTCGATGAATTACGTGGGATGAGGAATCGCCTGGCTGTTCAGAAGCAAGTGCCTCCTTATATCATCTTCAGCGATGCGACTCTGCGTGATTTGGCCCGTCAACGTCCCTCAAATGTGGGCGTGTTAACGCGGATTCACGGAATTGGAACGCAGAAACAGAAAGAATTCGGAGCGGTCGTGTTACATACGATTAAGGAATGGTGCCAGGCCCATAATGTGGCCATGAATATTGAAACACCAAGTCCTGTCTTGGCGCGTTCCGCTGGCAAGAGTCGTTCTTCGCAACCGCGTGAAAGTACGTCAGGAGAATATTATGACTTGTTCGAACAAGGGCTATCCCTTGAGGATGTGGCGAATCAACTGGATCGTACGGTGGACACAGTCAGTAAATACTTAGGGGAATACCTAAAGGTCCATCAAATCAGCGACATCGACGCGTGGATTACGCCGAAGTTGCAGAAGTTGGTACAGCAAGCGATTAGTAAGGTTGGCTGCGAGCGTCTGAAGCCTATTTTTGAACATCTGGAAAGCCAAGTCGATTACGCGCGAATCCGAATCGTCGTCACAGCATGGGAAATCGAGCAGGCAAACGTAGCGGACGATGAGTAGTTCACCGGACTTGTCGTGAGAAAATGCAATTCGTCTCGCAAAGTTCACAGTCGTCACTTGAGATTCAACGCAATCGGCTGAATAATGCGGAGAGCGAATTGCTCAATCAGGGGCAAAACGCTGTCTCCAATCGCGGCGGGTCCAGCCTAACCGGGTCAGGTCCGAGAGGAAGCATCCCTGCGGTCACGGTATTCGGGTGCGTGCGGAGACAGCGTTTTGCCCCTTTTTGCTGCGCCGTGATTGTTTTGGATGATTTTCACATTGAGGAAATGGGCGCTTCAATGGCGCCGCGCAAGTGCTAGAATCCTTTTGCTTCTGTTGAGAGTTCTAAAGTCAACAAGAATAGCCTTTGCAGGAATTGTCGCGATGCGGACTTCTGTTGGTGGATGCATGCTGGGCGTGCTGTTGACGCTGTTGTGCAGCACCGACACGGCGGAAGCACAATCGGTGTCAGGAGATCTTGGTTCGCAGCGGATTCTTCCGTTACCACAGGGCAAGCTGTCCGATGTGCAGACTCAGATGCAGTTGCTGCAGAAATTACGTTCAGTCGTCGCTGCTCCTGAGGACAGTCCAAAGATCGACGACAAGCAGTTGGAACAGTTGCAGCAGGCGCTGAATAAGTTGCAGGAGCAACTGCCACCGGGTGTCATGCCTCCTGATCTTAATTCGATCCCGAAGGAGCAGTTGGATGAAGCGATGGCGAATCCGGCCATGCAACAGAAATTGAAGAAGTTGCTGGAACAGTTTTCGAAAGATGGCCTGCTGCCCAAAAATGACAGCGATACTTCTAACTCGCCGTTGCCTCCGGTTCCGCGGCGACGGGGACAATCTCCAACTCAGCCTCAGGAGCAGGCATCGCCACCGACAAAGCCTGCTGACCAATCATGGGAGTTGCTCAAAGACGCCATGAAGAAACTGTCTGAGATCGCTCAGGGTAAAAAAAACAAGTCGCCGCAGAATGCGGACGGGAGTCCGCGTGTCGATGCTTCCGAGGACGGCGCCGATGCTTCGCCACGCACGTCCCCGAAACGCGGCGTCGGAGACGAACGACAACCTGACACCGAACAGCCTGACACCGAACAGCCTGACACCGAACAGCCTGACACCGAACAACCTCACACCGATCGCAACGAGGCTGACCTAAACGAGGTTGAGCGTGGTGCAGGCGATCCTAGCGACGAAGAGGCAGGCAATCGTGAAACTCAGCAGCCATCATTGCAGGCATTTCAGGATTTGTTGGCGCGCTTCAAGGATTCGCAGCGAAACCAGCAGCCATCTGACGATGGAATGGATAGCCCTGATCCCGATGAGACACGTTTGCCGGAGGTGCGTCCTAGTATGCGGTCGCCGCGCAGCAAAGATAATGGAAGTGCCCCGGCACCTGACGCTTTAAAACGCGTGAATCGACGTCCGGATCGTGCGACGCCCGTTGAACCTCCAGTCAGATTCGGCCCGAGGACGTCGGAGCAAGGCGAAGTTTTTCCGCCTGCGGAGATGCCGTCCCGTAGAAACCCCCAGTCGCCGCCTGCGGATCGTGACGGCCTTGATCAGAACGCAGAACGGCAGGATCAAAAATCATCCGGGAATGGTTCATCGGAAAAATCGATGCCTTCCGTTTCGGAATTCCTGCAGGAGCAGCTCCGCAGGGGATTTCCGGCACCCGGTGCAAAAGAAGGAACTCCCGATTCCAAAACGTCTGCTAGCAATGCACGTCCGCAATCATCAATGCCACGTGATTCCGGGGGCAATGATTCGGAACCGACAGGTTCTCCGGATGCGTCTCCGGAAACGAACCAATCGAAGATCGATATTCAACGTGAGCTGCAAAAACGGGGCCTCCGTGGCACACTCGATCAACTGATCCAGAATGCGAAGGAAGAAACTAAAGCCCGACAATTGGCGGAAAAGCAGGCTGAGCAGCAGTCAAATCTGGATTCGCTTGCCGGTCAGACTGATCGAAATGAAGGCTCGTCCGGGAAGAATCCCATGCAGCCGGAAAACACGGCTAGTCCGAGTGGTCGGAACGGAACTCCCGATGACGCAGGTCTGCAGAAATCGCTGACGGACTTGCTGAGCGGCATGGATGATCAGATGGAAGAATTGATCAATGGAGCGAAGTTTAAGGAGCGATCAGGTGAATCGCGACGACCACGCGATTCGTCACGGCAGCAGTCTCACGCGGATTCAAGCACGCACACGTGGAGTGATGCCGCATCCAATTTTCTGTCAGATCTCAGCAAGGCACCACCGGCACCGACTTCACCGCGAGCATCGTCCGGTGGGGGCACTTCCGTTTCCGGTGACACTCAATTGCCGCTCGAATCATTTCTTATGATCGGTCTGGGACTTTTGGGAATGGTGGCTGTTGCTATGTTCGTGATGCGGCGACCATTGCTGCAACTGGTTTCGGTTGCAACTGGCGTTGCCGATTCTCAGCGAGTTTACCAGCCAAGTGACATTCGCTCACGCGAGGACGTCATCTCGGCGTTTCACGCACTGGCGTTGCATCCTCACAAGCTCGTTGAATCTTGGTGGACGCATCGCGCCGCTGCGACACAGCTCGCTGCTGAATCCCCGCAACAAGGTAGCGCAGTGCAGACACTCGCCGAAATCTACGAACAGGCTCGCTACCTGCCAGACGATGTTGAACTTCCCGCCGCCAAGATTCAATCTGCGCGAACCGCCCTCGCTGAATGCCGATAGCCTAACGGAGACGTCTAAGATCACCACAACGTCATGGTTCTGAGAGATGACGCAGGTTCGTTACAGCCGATCACGACGCCGTTGCAAATGGGTATGCGGCGGGCGCTGATTCTGGCAGGAATGAGTCTCACCATGGGAACTCTTCCGGATTCTGATTGTCGCGTACCTATCGACGCGCAAGTTGTGGTGACGGTACCCGTTGCGGGCTACGAACGTCAGAAAATCTCATTTGCCACGGAACTAGGTGATCGTGTCCCGGCATGGCTGCTGATTCCCACGGGACAAACATCACCGGGAGCAACGATGCTCTGTCTGCATCAGACGACCGGCATTGGCAAAGACGAACCGGCAGGACTTAACGCACTCGAGAATCTGCATCATGCGCACGAACTCGCAGAACGCGGTTTCGTCTGTCTAGTCTAGGAATACCCATCATTCGGCGAAGACCCCTATCACTTCAAAGTTCAGGGCAAGGACGATGGCTATGATCCGGACAGGATCCCATTTGAATTCCAAGAAGTCCTCGCCGCGTTCGCCCCTCGATCTATTTTCATTAACGCCCCCATCAGCGACGACAACTTCGATACTGTAGGCGTGCGCAGCAGTTAAAGTGATTCCCACTGTCTTAGCCCTGATTCCAGCGGCTCCACCATGTGCGAAAGAGCTGCCACTGGGTCCGAATGAACGCCTGCTGGCTGGGGCTAAGTACGTCAGACGGATTAAAATGATGGCTGTATTCCGAATTGCCTTCCAAGACCATCAGGTATTTATAGTACAGCACCAGATCGGGGCCTTCGTCGTAGGTGGACAGCACGGTCAGAGCTTCGTTCAGTTCCTGAGCCAGCCGCCGCGAATCGGGACAGCCGGTGGCTGCTTTTTCGCACAGGGCGATCAGTCGCAGAACTTCACGCGGCAGTGCGTTGCCGACGCCCGTGATCGCACCGGCAGCACCGCAGTGCACAAAGCCGTGATAGACCTGCGTATCGACACCGACCATTAGCGTCAGACGAGGATCGCGATTGGTGATGTGTTCAGCCGCGTAGCTCAATGAGTCCGCTCCGCCGAATTCCTTGAAGCCCACCAGATTTGAAAACTCTCGCTGGAGGTCAAAGAACAGCTCAGCCTTCGTTTCGAATCCATAATACGGACTATTGTAAATGACGGCAGGCAAGCCTGCCGCTGCTTTGAGAACCCCTGCGAAATGATGACGTTGTGCGGTCGCTGAACTACCACGTGACAGAACTCGCGGAATGACCATCAAACCCGCCGCACCAACTTTCTTCGCGTGTGCCGCATGATCAGCCGCTATCGCCGGATTCTGAGCGCCGGTTCCGACAACGACCGGAACCCCCGCCTGACACAATTGTCGCACGCCCTCCTGACGCTGAGCATCCGTCAACAGAGGCCAGTCGCCCATGGAACCACAATACACCACGGCTCGCATGCCAATTTCAATCAGTTCCTTAGCTTTCGCAACCAGTGCCGCAAAATCCGGCACACCATCGGCCGAACAGGGTGTCATCAAGGCTGGGATACAACCACAGAATACATTCAAATTGTCTGGCATTATTTCTTCCGAAAAGCAGAGCATCGCGATGAGAGAACATTCCTTTCACCGAATATATCAGGTCGTCTCCATCTCTTGAAACCAAAAGTCCCGCGTCCTGCGAGCGGGATGCGGTCGCGGAGGGCACATTCATTTGCCTGCGTGGGCAACGCCCTAGGCCGGGGAATTCACCCAACGCGACGCTGCTCGCGCGGCACGCGGTTAAACTTCTTGGTGGATAAATCCCCGTTTCGTTGTCATACTCAGGGGCAGGATTTATTCACAGATTGAGTCGGCTTTCAGGGACTTTATCGATGCTGCATCGGAGACGATTTCTGGCATTAGGGCTTGCCGGGCAAACGCTTGCGAAGTGTGCGACATTGTCGGCAGCCAGCGGTACGACAAAGCCTATGGCAGGCTCTACGCTGGGAGAAAGCGTGTTTGCTTACATCCAACGCGTGCAGGGCAAGTGGGATGCCACGATGTACAAACAGTTGCTGGGAGCCGCAAACGAATTCAAGGAAGGTGATGCTATCATCGGCGTTGCCGCGGTCGATGACGATGCTCGTCGGCAGGCTCGGGAGCTTCTTGCTTCCACAGCATTGAGCGAAATCGATCAACACCCCCCGTTTCGCGACGAACTTTCAGAACTGATCACTTCGGCCCTCAACCGTGAAATTCAGCAGAAATTCGGCGAGATGACCCTCGGAGCGTTGAAAACATTTCTCTTGGAAAGGAGCGAGTCCGAGATTCACGCTCTCCGCGCCGGACTTTCCAGTGACGTCATTGCGTGTGTCGTTCGCCTTATGAGCAACGCTGAGCTCATTCAAATTGGCGCGAAGGTTTTTAATCCACTCCCTGAATCAAAAATTGGCGCTCGAGGTTATATGGGGGCTAGGGTTCAACCCAATTCACCAACCGATAATGTTGATGATATCCGCTGGCAGGTCTTTGACGCCTTTGCGTACGCTGTCGGCGATGTGCTGCTGGGGACGAATCCCGTTTCGAGCACTCCGGAATCCGTGGCAGCCGTGGAGGAAACGCTCAGGGATGTGTTGGTGACATTTGGAATTGAAAATGTCTTGCCGCACTGCGTCCTCGCGCATATCGATGTTCAGGCTGCGGTGGAAAGCGTCCATCCCAGCCTCACGGCATTGTGGTTTCAAAGCATTGCTGGAAATGACAACGCAAACAACACGTTTGATATTTCCGTCGATAAGATGGTGCAGCATGCAAAGTCGCGAGACGGACGATTTAGCCTGTACTTTGAGACAGGTCAGGGAGCCGACTTTACGAATGGCCATGGTCATGGTGTTGATATGGTCGTTCATGAATCGCGCAAGTATGGCTTTGCCAAAGTACTCACTCAGATGGTTGCAGCGACTCTTACGCGTCGTGGCAAACACGAACATCCGTGGGTTATTCTTAATGATGTTGCCGGCTTCATTGGCCCGGAAGTTTTTCGGTCACGCGAACAGCTCGTGCGTTGTTGTCTGGAAGACATCGTGATGGGCAAACTGCATGGACTGATGATTGGTCTGGACGTATGTTCCACGTTGCACATGGATGTCAGTCTCGATGATCTGCGATGGTGCATCGATCAGATCATGCCCGCTAACCCCGGCTATCTGATGGCGTTGCCGACGCGCATTGATCCGATGCTGGGATATCTGACAACCGGCTTTCAGGATCACGTTCATATTCGTGAAAAATTTGGTTTTAAAGTCAATGATCGCATGTGGCAGTTCTTCCAGCAACTGGGTGTGATCGATGCAGAGGGGCAGCCCACGAAGCACTTTGGCGATCCATCTTGGGTGTATCAACAGTACTGTCGCCGAAAAAACGATGCCCGATCAGACAAGGAAATTCAGTCCGCAGCGGCCACCCTGATCGCGGCCGTGCGTGCCCGCGGCGTCTTTATTGCCGAAGGATTTGGCGCACAGCCTTCGATTCTGCATCCATCGCTGGCCAAACACATTCAGCACATCTACGACGACGCAAAAATCTCCATCTGGATGCAGTTAGACGATGCCTTCGTCGCGACTGTGCCTGATGTTACACGATTAAACACGCGATCTGCAGACCGCACGGATTTCATCCTGCATCCGGTCTCGGGTGAGCATCTGTCAGACGAGGCTGCCACGGTGATCGCAGGGTTGCGACGTGAAAGAGACGCACAGTTCAACACGCAAATCGTCATCTCCGACGGCTTGAATGCACTCGCGGTGATGGACGGTAACCAGTTACTTAGCCTCCTGCATCGGGTGCGCACGGAGCTGGCCGGAACCGAGTTCTTCGTCTCTCCAGAGAATCTGGTCGTCAATTCAGGCCGCGTCCGGGCCGGTTATCGGATTGGCGAGCAACTCTTCGGTGGCCGCGACGGCATGTTCACCATTCTGCACATTATCGGCGAACGACCGGGGAGTGGTCATCATACACTCTCCGTCTACATGACTCGTGCTGATGGACAAACTTGGGGCATCGCAGACCAAGTCGATCACAACATCACAAAAGTCGTCTCCGGGATCGCCAATACAGCCCTTGCACCGGAAGCCGGTGCCATTGAAGCTGTCAGAATCTTGCGCCAAACAGATGTGACCACCCCCTGATGCATATTCCAATATCATCGTCGTTATTCATCATCCAATTCAGTCGATTCCTGCACATCAACCTCTGGCACCGCAGGCTTCTCTGTTGCACTTGCGATCTGAACGGCAGCAGCCGACGCCGCAGCAGCCTTGGCGGCTTCCTCATCAATCACATCGCCTGGAATCACAGCACAGGACACTAGCGTGTCGCCTTCATCAAGGCGGATGATACGGACGCCCTGCGTGTTGCGACCGATGATATTGATATCCGATGCGCGGATGCGTTGAATCTTGCCGCGGGAAGTTACCATGAGGACTTCGTCGGAATCGATGACGGAGAGCACATCGACCACTTTGCCGTTACGGGCAGTAGTCTTGATGTCACGCACACCTTTGCCGCCGCGGCGTTGGCGGCGGTATTGGTTGTTGCTCGAAACGGAGGCCTCACCTTCATCTTCGCTGGTCTCGGTTGCTTCGTCCGCAGCATCTTGGGCGATGGCCGTTGCGTCGTCATCTAGAACACTGTCATCTAGCGGCGCATCGTCCGACATGGCTTCGCTGGAATCCAGTTCGCCTGGCCCGAACGGCGTGCGTTTCCCGTAACCAAATTCGCAGATGCTCAGCAATGTTCGAACCGGATCGGCGACCACCATCCCCACGACGATTTCATCTTTCTTCAGCTTGATGCCCTTCACGCCGCGAGTGGCTCGGCCCATGGGGCGGGCATCTTCATGGTTGAAGCGAATCGCCATCCCACCGGAGGTTGACAGAACCAAGTCCTGATCACCCTGCACAATGCGAACATCAATCAATGCGTCGCCATCGTCGAGACGAATCGCGATGATGCCGCCTTTCATCGGGCGACCGTAGGCGGACAGTGCCGTCTTCTTGATGATGCCTTGACGCGTCGCAATAACTAGATGCTGGTCGTCCGGGAAGTACCGTACATTGAAGCAACTGGCAATGCCTTCGCCTTCTTCTAGGGTCAAAATGTTTGCGAGGGCTCGACCTTTGCCCGTGCGGGCCTGCAATGGCAGATCGTAAACCTTGATCCAGTGGACTTTGCCTTTGTCTGTGAAGAACAACAGGAAGTCGTGCGTGCTAGTCACGAACAGATGAGCAATGGGATCTTCGTCGTCCGAGGTGGCACCTTTGATCCCTTTGCCACCACGATGCTGAGCTTCATAAACATCCAATGGAGTACGTTTGATGTAACCACGTTGCGACATCGTCACTACCATCGGCTGTTCAGCGATGAGAGCTTCCTTGTCATAGTCCCCCAATTCTTCGTCAGAAATTGTGGTGCGACGTTTGTCTGGGAAGCGCGCCTTGAGTTCTTCCATATCGGTGCGGACGACAGCCCTAAGATTGGCTTCATCTGATAACAGGCGGAGGAATTCGGCGATATTGTCGAGCAGATGCTGGTGTTCGCCGACGAGTTTCTCGCGTTCGAGATTTGCCAATGAACCAAGCTGCATGGACACGATGGCTTCGGACTGATTGGCAGACAGGAAGTAATTTTCGGCTTCGCCGTTCTCAAGTACAAACGCCTTAAAGCCATCGTCGCCTAAAGCGCGTGACACAAGCGGTGACGGCACCGGGACTTTTTGCAACGCGTCTTTAGCGGCAGCGCGGCTGGCGGAATCGCGGATCGTTTTGATGATGCGATCGATATCCGTCTGAGCCAACAATAGACCTTCAACGGTGTGCTTTCGCTTGCGTGCTTCACGGAGCATGAACTCGGTACGGCGACGAATGACGTCTACGCGGTGCCGAATGAACGAATCAAGCAGCATCCGCACGGTCATCAACTTAGGACGATTGCCTTCGAGCGCCAGCATGATCACGCTGACGGTCGTTTGCAGCGGCGAATACTGGAACAACTGATTCAGCACGACCTCTTTGTCGGCATCGCGTTTCAGCACGATATGCAGCCGCACTTGCCATGACGGAATCGTGCGGTCCGTCAGGTCAACAATGCGTGAAATGCCTTTAATGCGTTCATCACGCACCAGAATTTCCAGCTTTTCACGAATGCGGTCGCGCGTGTCCTGATATGGGATTTCGGTGACTACGATGACATCAGAATTTTTTTCAGTTTCGAAATGTGTACGCGATCTTAAAGTTAAAGTTGAACGCCCAGTCATGTAGGCCTGACGGATCCCCATACTGCCGCAGATAATGCCGCCTGTCGGAAAATCTGGGCCGGGGATCACGTCCAGTAATTCGTCGAGCGACAAGTTAGGATCATCAATTACGCGAATCACTGATTCGCACACTTCCGCCATGTTATGCGGAGGCATGCTCGTAGCCATCCCCACCGCGATGCCGCTCGATCCATTGACTAGCAGATTCGGAAACCGTGCCGGCAGCACGACTGGCTCGAGACGATCGTTGTCGTATGTCGGCGCGAAGTCCACAGTTTCGCGATCGATGTCGCGCATCATTTCGGCGGCGGCACCGGAGAGACGCGCCTCGGTGTATCGCATGGCGGCGGGCGGCAGACCGGCGAGCGAACCGAAGTTGCCCTGCTTGTCGATCAACACCTCACGCATCACCCAGTCCTGAGCCATCCGAACAAGCGTTGGATAGATGGCACCTTCACCGTGCGGGTGGTAGTTACCGCTCGTATCCCCGGCGATCTTCGCGCACTTTTTTCGGCCGGAATTTGGCCCAAGACTGAGATCGTTCATGGCGACTAAAATGCGGCGTTGTGAAGGCTTTAGGCCATCCCGCACGTCGGGCAAAGCACGACTAATGATGACGCTCATTGCGTAGGTCAGATAACTAGTTCGCATCTCATCCTGAATGTCAGTTCGGAACACGCGAGGATCAGAAGGAACAAGGCCGCCGCTTTGAGGAACGTCAGTAGACAAACTAAAATCCTTTTAGAAATCAGGTTTAACCTTGCAGGCTGCAAGTGCTTTTCTGACAGTCATTTACGACGCCAAATTGGAGCTCGGGCATTGTAGCAGAATCTGCCGGTTTCTCAATTGTCTCGCGGATCTTCCGGGGCCCAAAAAACCGAACTTGACCTCATTTCGAAAAAGGGCGTATAACGCGCCCCAAAGTGCGTGATTACGCTTTCAAAAGCGGCGGAATCTGCGACCTCCGATCGCGGAACTGAAGCCAAGAATGCGTCAAAAACATCCGACATATTGCTTTGCCCTGTAAATCCCCTCTCTGGCTTCTCACCCTCCCCTTCCCCTTCGCGACGAGTATCCTCGGTTCAGGAGACAAGATCATGCCGCAACTTTCTTCCCAGTCCCCGGCAAAATTTGTTGCCGAATCTCGCTCAAATCGCAGTGGCATCCTGATCGGCGGCACGCTAGTCGTGTTGATCGCTGGTGGCATCTCGATGCAAGTCTGGCGAGCTCAGACGACTCAAGCCGCTGAGCAAAAATCTGATGACGGATCCACGAAAACCCGAATGGATGCGCAGAACACAGCATTTGCCCGAGTTAACGCGGAACCAATTTCCTACGAAGCCTTGGCAAAGGAATGCGTCGAGCGTTACGGCAAAGAAGTTCTCGAAAACATGATCAGTCGCTTGATCATTCAGCAGGAATGTGCCGAACGCGGCGTTGTGGTTTCGGAAGCTGAAGTGACGCAGCAGGTTATCGAGATTTCTAAAAAATTTGGTCTGGCTGTGGATCAGTACTACAAGCTGTTGGAGGCCGAGCGTGGACTTTCGCCGACACAGTATCAACGCGATATTATCTGGCCGATGCTGGCATTAAGAAAGCTGGCAGGCAAGGAAGTGACGATCACGCGTGAGATGATGCAGCAGGCCTACGAAGACAACTATGGACCGCGCGTCAAGGCTCGAATGATTGTGTGCGACAAGCAACGTCGCGCACAGGAAGTTTGGGATAAAGCCAAAGCCAAGCCTGAAGACTTTGATGCTTTGGCTCGTGATTACAGTGTCGAAACCAATAGTCGCGCTTTGGGAGGTGTCATTCCGCCGATTCGCAAGAATACGGGTGCGCATGAGAATCTACGGAAGGCTGCATTCGCCATGAAAGAACCGGGCGAGATTTCGGGAATTCTGCAGATCGGGCCGAGTCAGTTCGCCATCCTGAAGTTTGAAGGCCAGACGGAACCGGTCGATCACGATCCTAAAGATGTGCAGGTTCAGTTGCAAGCAGACTTGACCGAACGCGAAGTCCAAAAGATGGTCGGGGACACGTTTGAGACGCTGCAAAAGTCTGCGCGTGTCGACAACTTTTTGACTGGGGAATCGCGAGGTACCGTTGAAAGAGCGAGTGCAATTCAAGAAGCGGCTCCTGGAACGCCCGTGACAGAATAACGGATGCCGATTACTCCCGTCGGACCTGGGGATTTTCATTTTAGTCCCCGGTGATCTGTGATTCGTGTTTTGATGTGTGCCACTGGCTCTGCCAGTGCTGCCTGCAAATGGGGAGCACTGGCAAAGCCAGTGGCACACAACACATCATTCAATTCGTCTGACCCTACCGAATTCTATGTGTCGTGATTTCCCAGACCGTTATTGGTTTTGAATCTCTTTGCCCGTTTTGGCTTCAGGCCCATTGGGCTGGTCCTATCTCAGCCTGGGGCAACGCCCGAGGTTTATTGTGCCACTGCTTCACTATCGACCGCATCCGGCATTGGCTCGGTCGGCACCGGTTCAAAGAACTCTTCGAGGGCCAGACGCGTCATATCGTCCGGCTGGACGCGATGTTCAAGTCCGGCATCGAAGTGGTCGGAACGCTCATAGCGGCCAAGGCTGATCTCTTCAAGCAGTCCGTTTGCCACCAGAGCCACCGCAAAAGCATGGCCTTCGTTGCAGTGATCTTTCATTGATCGTCCAGCCGCCAGCCAAATCATCTGTGACAGCGTTCGGCAGTCTGCTTCATTGAGTTGTTTCCAATTCTCAATCCGGACAAGAAACGCACAGGAATCGTCCTGCAGTGCGCAATACACCACGGATTCGGCCAGTGCCTGCTGCAGTTCAAGGCTTCCTGGCGTCTCGGTTAGTTCAGCGCCAATCGGCGCCGAATCTACTGCGACATTCCCGTCCCTGACAGGAAAACTACCCGCCTGTAACTGCTCGGAGATATCGTGGAGTGAGGCTTGGAGATGTAGTGCACGTGTGGTTGCTGTTTCAGAATTTCCGGACGATAACTTAAGACTTGCGATCGCCTGCCCCAACAGTGATGTTGTCTCAGATTGATTCCATGCGGGAGGCATCATAATTGGGGCGGCTGGGCCAGACCGGATATTACCGTTCGCGAACAATATCACTAAAACACCGGTCGTCGCCAGCAAACTCAGGTAACCCAACACCAAGCCTGCGACTGCCATGCCGTCTCCCGTCACACGGCCCTGACTGCGGCGACAAATACTTCTGGAAATATGGCCTGACACGACCGCAAACAGCGAAAATGGAATTGACAGAAAGCACGCGCAGATCATCGGAACCGACACAATTCCCGACACCATGCTCAAGATCGCCAACGCTGAAACAGCATGCGAATCTCGTTGGTTTGAATCGGACGGAGTCCACGAAGCTTGATACGGATTCCAATCATCGCCGGTGGTTCCATTCTGTAGTTGCTAAATCTGGGGTTGCGAGACACCCCACGCAGGATCATTGTTTGGTTCGACTGGCGTCATATTCAAATTCCTTGGCAGGAACAGCCATTCGCAGACGAAGAATAATGCTTGGGAAATATTCCAAGAAATCGAGAACTTTGGTGACATTTCCTGCGAAAAATTGGGCACCGCATATTTCACTCAATTGTTCGGCGTAGAATCCATCGTGCCATGGGATCAATACTGCGATTCCGGTGCTGGAGGATGACTTTTCTTCTCTGTCCACATCTGCAGGATTTCGACAAGGAACGAAAACGCCATCGCAAAGTACACGTATCCTTTGGGGATTTCTTTGCCAAATCCCTCCGCGATCAAGAGCATCCCAATGAGCATCAGAAATGAAAGGGCAAGCACTTTGATTGCGGGATTGCGTTCAATAAACGTGACGATTGCTTTTGAAAAAAGCAGCATCCCAAGCACAGACAGAATGATGGCGATGACCATGACAGGGATCGCAGACTTCAATCCCGACGTCATCCCGACCGCCGTGATTACCGAATCCAGTGAGAACACCACATCAATGAGCATCACTTGGATCAGAACGGACCTGAGGCTGGCTTGGGCGACCGGTTTGCCATCATCGTCACCCGCTGCCTGGACCTTGTGGTGAATCTCCCGCGTCGCCTTAAAGACGAGGAACATTCCGCCCACCACCAAGATGATATCGCGACCCGAGAATGGATGCCCCAAGATCGAAAATAATTCAGCCTTCAACGACATTACCCAGCCAATCGACAGCACCAAGGCCACACGCGAGATGACGGCCAGCAGCAACCCAAACGTGCGTCCTTTATCACGTTGTTCGGCCGGCAAGCGTCCAGTGAGAATGGCGATGAAAATGATGTTGTCGATCCCCAAAATCATTTCCAGAGACGTCAATGTCAAGAGTGCCACAAGGGCTTCGCTCGTCAGTAACTCACTCATGCACTTTGTTCCTGCGCTTGTCTCGACGATCCGTGAGTTCAGAAAAATTCAGATGACTGGTCCGGATTTAAAAACAGGTCACCTTGGTTCGCGACAAGAACCAGCCGTGTGCGCGAAGCATAGCGGACGAATTGACGGAATTCATGCGATGGCGGATTTCCGTGCGGACGGGCTTGCTCTTCTTGTTATTGAAGTAAAACTGAAAGCGGGCATCAAGGATCCTGCTTGCAGTTTCAGGACAGCACTGCTAACGTTCCCGCTCGCTTGACCGCCCGATCGGGTTTCCGGTTGCGGTGCGCGCTGCGAACGGTCAATTCTGACCGTTATTTTGGGGGCTCTGTGACGAGACTGTCTCGGACAGATTTCGCCCCTCGAATCATGGATTCGGCAGGCTAAAACGCCGACACTCATGATTTTCCAATCAACCTAGGCTGTGACGGTTCACAGCTCTTCTAAATCATGGGGTCTAAATTCGATGGCAGACAACAAGTACGTTTATACATGGGGTGATGGCAAGGCAGAAGGCAATGCCACTCTGAAAACGCTTCTCGGAGGCAAAGGCGCGAATTTGGCGGAAATGAGCCGGATTGGTTTGCCCGTTCCAGCCGGGTTCACGATCACGACTGAAGTTTGCACGTATTTCTACGCGAATGGCAAATCCTATCCGTCGGAATTGATAGCGCAGGTGGAAGCAGCCATTCAGAACGCTGAAACCATCATGGGCTCAAAATTTGGCGATCCAACAAACCCCATGCTGCTCAGTTGCCGTTCCGGTTCACGCGAATCCATGCCAGGCATGATGGACACTGTTCTCAATATCGGCATCAATGAACAGGTTGTGCAGGCACTCATCAAGCAGTCCGGCAACGAACACTTCGCATGGGACAGTTATCGCCGTCTCATTCAGATGTACGGCGATGTGGTGCTCGGCCTGAAGCCAGAATCAAAAAACGATCCTGACCACTTCGACCTGATCCTCGACAAAGCTCGCGAACGTGCGGGTGTCGAGCATGAGAAAGACCTGTCCATAGCAGTGCTGAAGGACATTGTTGTGCAGTTCAAGGCCGTCATTAAAAAGCACAAGGGGATTGACTTTCCTGAAGATCCGATGGAACAGCTTTGGGGCTGCATCGGGGCTGTCTTTGGCAGCTGGATGAACGACCGTGCCATGGTTTACCGTCGGCAGTATGGGATTCCCCACGACTGGGGCACAGCGACGAACGTGCAAGCCATGGTCTTCGGAAACCTAGGTGATGATTGTGCAACGGGTGTAGGCCTCACCCGCAATTGTTCAATTGGTCTGCCAGGCTTCTGCGGCGACTACCTCATCAACGCTCAGGGCGAAGACGTTGTCGCAGGAACTCGGACACCAAAACGCATCGAAGAGACGCTGGTCAAGGACGCACCAGAAGCTTTCAAGCAGCTTGACGATATCGGGAAGATTCTGGAAAAGCACTACAAGGAAGTTCAGGACATCGAGTTCACCGTTCAGCGTGGCAAGGTTTGGATGCTGCAGACACGCAACGCCAAACGCACGGGCTTTGCTGCGGTTCGAATCGCTGTTGACCTTGTGAATGAAGGCTTGATCGACGAGAAGACAGCGCTTGAAAAACGCCGCATTCCAGCTGACGACCTGAATCAATTACTGCAGCCCATCTTTAACCCTATGGCGAAGGCGGCGGCGAGCAAAACTGACGCATTCCTTGCGAAAGGCATCAATGCCGGTCCAGGTGCTGCGACCGGACAGATCGTCTTCCACGCATCGGACGCAGAAGAAAAGTGGAACGCTGATAACAACCTGCAGTTGATCCTTGTTCGCAAGGAAACCAGCCCGGAAGACCTCCGCGGGATGAAGGTTGCAAAGGGGATTTTGACCGCGTTTGGTGGTGCCTCGTCTCATGCGGCTTTGGTCAGCCGTCAGATGGGCAAGACCTGCGTTTGTGGTTGCGATAAGCTGCACATCGACTACGAAGCGGGAACTCTGACAGTCGGCAGCAAAGTTCTGAAGGAAGGGGACTGGATCTCCGTTGACGGCTTCACTGGAGAAGTCTTTGCAGGCAAGATCGAAACTAGCCCGTCTGAAGTCATGGACGTTCTCATGGGCAAGTTGCAGCCAGAGCAATCTGAGATCTACGCTCGATATGCTCAATTAATGGTTTGGGCCGATAGGTATCGCACGATGCAGGTTCGCGCGAACACGGAATCTGCCGACGCCATTGCATCAATCGCGTTGGGTGCGGAAGGGGTGGGTCTGTGCCGCACAGAACATATGTTCTTCGACCACCTTGACGAAATGCGTGAAATGATCTTTGCCACAGCAAAGGCTGATCGCGAAAACGCTCTGGCAAAACTGTTGAAGTTCCAGCGTGACGACTTTACGCACCTCTTTAAGACCATGGGCGACCGTCCCGTGACCATTCGGCTACTTGACCCGCCCTTGCATGAGTTCCTTTCAGAACACCACATGCACGAAGATCCAACGCTGGGACCAAAGCTGGCGAAGACGTTTGGCGTGTCGGAAGAAGCCGTACACCGGCGGGTGGAAGAACTGAAAGAATCGAACCCGATGCTCGGTCACCGCGGTTGCCGTCTCGGAATCGTGTATCCGGAGATTACTGCGATGCAGGCCCGAGCCATTATCGAGGCCGCTTGTGCCGTGAAGAAGGCCGGCATCAACTGCCATCCGGAAATCATGATTCCTTTGGCTGGCTACAAGACGGAGGTCGATAATCAGACCGCCATTATTAAAGCGACTGCCGAAACGGTTTTTGCTGAACAAGGCGTGAAGGTTGATTATATGGTCGGCACGATGATCGAAGTGCCGCGAGCTGCCATGACGTCCGGCGAAATTGCAAAGACCGCTGAGTTCTTCAGCTTCGGCACAAACGACCTGACTCAGACCTGTCTGGGCATTAGCCGCGACGACTACAAGTCCTTCATTGGTTACTATACCGAAAACGATATCGTCCCGGCAGATCCATTTCAGACGATCGACCAGACCGGGGTTGGCCGTTTAATGAAGACGTCGGTCGAAGATGGTCGCGCAACTCGTCCCGGCCTTAAGATTGGCATCTGTGGTGAACACGGCGGCGATCCGAAGTCGGTCTACTTCTGCCACGAGATCGGCCTGAACTACGTCAGCTGTTCTCCCCGCCGAATCCCGATTGCTCGCCTAGCTGCAGCTCAGGCAGCGGTTGAAGCGTCGAAGAAGTAGTAATTGGCAATGCAGGATAGACATTCTTGTCCGTCCTTCTTCAATCTCTCAGGAAGCCCGGCATTTTCACAATGCCGGGCTTCTTTATTGGCAGGAGCATCAATTGCCCCAGATGAACGCAGATGAGGCCCGCGCTCAATGAAGCAGAATCGCAGACCAGTCTAAAAAAATCTGCGTTCATCTGCGGCCCAAAAGACGGGTTGAACCTCGTGACGAGTCAACGCAGATGCCTCCGACGCAGGCAAATCACGCCGAAATCGCTGCATAAATCTGCATCTTGCGGTATTTGCCGGTTTGCCTGTAAAAAACAGGCGCGCCACACTCCGTCATCGCGGGTACCGTGCGCGCGGAAATACGGGAATTTAACAGGGAAGCACGGATGCTGGCCTGGGTTCGAAAACGATTTTGCTCCGACCTTGCAATCGATCTGGGGACGACGTCCACGCAGATCGGTCTGCCCGGTGAAGGCATTCGGATTGACGAACCTTCCGTCGTCGCCGTGGCAAAGGGGAAGCATCGCGTTGTGGGACGTGGCGCGGCAGTCGGGAAATTGGCGTATCAGATGCTGGGCCGGACTCCGGAAGGCATTCAGGCCGTCCGTCCGTTGCGGCACGGTGTCATCAACGACTTCGAACTCTGCGAGACCATGCTGCGCTACTTTATTCGCAAAGCCTGCGGTCGTTCTGTCGGTCTGCGTCCGCGCGTGATCATTGCGGTCCCTGGTTGTATTACGGCAGTTGAACGCCGCGCTGTGTTCAATAGTGCGGAGCGGGCCGGGGCGGGACGCGTCTGGCTAATTGATGATTCGAAAGCAGCCGCGATTGGAGCTGGATTGCCAGTGTCGGAACCGCTGGCGAGTATGATTTGTGATATTGGTGGTGGTACAACCGAAGTCGCCGTGCTGAGCCTCGCGGACATCGTGGCGTCGCAGTCAATTCGAATTGCCGGCGATGCCATGGATGAATCCATCGTGCGCTACCTGCGTCGTCGATACTCACTGCGAATCGGTGATCAGACGGCGGAACTACTCAAAATTGCGATCGGGAGCGCTGCGCCACTGGACCATGAGCTGACACATGAAGTTAGCGGCCTCGATACCGCTAGCGGAATTCCCCGCAAGGCTCTGGTGACGAGCGAAGAAATTCGAGAATCGCTGTATGAGCCGCTCGAAGCAATCGTGGACAGTATTCGGCGGACGATCGAACGCTGTCAACCGGAACTTATCGCAGACCTCGCGGACACAGGACTTGTGCTGGCTGGAGGCGGTGCGTTGTTGCGAGGGATCGACCGCTACCTTTCGCAACATCTCGGAATTCCGGTGCGTGTTGTGGATTCGCCACGCACAGCCGTTACGCGCGGCGCAATGATTTGCCTTGATCACCTAGATCGCTGGAAGCACGGACTGGATGACGGAACGCGGTAGTAACAGGAGTTTGTGATGCGTGTGGAAGAAAGTCGTCACGGAATGTGGTTCGCCGCGATCGCGATGTTTGTGCTTTCGCTCCTCGTCACTGCTGCGGACCGCACGGAAATGCTGAGCGTGCTGCGGTCTGTGCTGCACGATGCGTTAAGTCCCGGGAGACTGATGCTGATGGCCATCACGCCGCAACCGCTTGATGCGGGAAAACGTATGAGCGGCAGCAGTCCTGCTAAAACCGCTGCCGCAACGGATCTTACTGCGGAACAGTTGCAGATGCTCCGCCAGTTAATGATTGAAAACGCGAGATTACGGCGAGATTTACAACGATCCAAAGAAGCGACTGTGGTCGCTGAATTTGTTGATCCCGCCTCGTCACTGACAGACTATGCGATGATTCCGGCACAGGTGATCAGTAGCAGCGGGATCCCAGGGGCGTTGCGGGAACTTATTATTTCAGCAGGCAAGTCGGCAGGCATAACTCGTTCGGAACTGGTTGTGGATGGCAACGGTGCCGTCGTAGATGTTGGCTCAGACGCTGGCGTGGCGGCGGGTGACCGTGTGCTGTCGGGTTCGAGCGTCATTGGGCGTGTCCAAAAGACCGGACGTTGGGTGAGTATGGTTCAACCCGTGACATCAGCCGACTTCCGCGCTCAGGTGCAACTCTTGCGAACATCAGACGATGGACTGCACTTCGGCGCGGTCGGGATGTTGGAAGGAACAGGAACGTCAGAGTGCCGTTTGACAGGAATTACTTACACCGACGCCGTGACGGTCGGTGACACTGTCGTCAGTGCAGACATTAATGGAGTTCGTGGCCCACGACTGTTTTTTGGAACCGTAACTTCTGCGGAATTCCTCGCGGGCGGCCAATGGGACGTGCGAATTCAGCCGGGCTTCACATTGGCAGAACTGGACCGCGTGGGAATTGTGCGTATGAGTCTGCAGACGGACATTACGGCCGTCTCGATAGCAGTAGATTCGAGAGGGCCAAAATGAAAACAATTTCAATGCTGGTGATTCTCTGGATGTCAATCGCAGTTGAACTTGCGTGGTCCCGTTCGCTGCCTCACGGCGCCTTGGTTCTGCCGATTGCCTGTGGCATCATGTTCTGGATGCGTTCGGTGACAGGGATTCTGCTTTCGGCTACAGCGTTGTTAATTGACTGGGTGGCCAGACCGGGATGCTTGCCACTCTGCCCCATGCTTCTGCCAGCAATCGCGGCCTGTCTGATCAGTCCGTCCGCGAAGCCAGACGATTATAGTTCCCGCCGGCAATCATTAGCCAAAATGTTGACGCCGTTACACCTGCCATTCATCACACTGCTAGCGGTCAGCTTACAACTAATCAGCCAACTCAATCTCTCATCCATGCCAGCTGCTGTGGACATTCAGTTTGCAGTGAAGACATCGTTGCCCGCGCTGCTGATGATCAGCCTGCCAATCAGTGCTGGAATCTCGATGCTCATGCGCCTTGCCGATGAACTTGGCCTCCGGCGCGCCAGTCAGCACTGGATCTGATGGTTGTGCAGCAGGACATGAATGTCCAGATTAGACCGCACGTGGTTGGCATTGGATGGTTTAACCGCGTGCCCGGCGGGCCGCCATTGTTCTATTTGAGATTTCGTATTTGAAATTTGAAATTTGAAATTTGAAATTTGAAGCGCGGGGCGTTCCTACGCGGTTAAACGCATGGGCCATCGTCAACCGCGCGCGATATTCCGGAACAGTCAGACGTCTACTACCGGTTCCCCAAGCAGCTCAAATCTTGGCTGGATCCCCAAACCGGGCGCCATGGATGCGGCCATCCGACCCTGCACACGCTGCGGGGCTCCGGTGGCGTTACTGACGGTGACGTAACTGTTGAAGTCGGTTGTCGTGAAGAGAAATCGCTCCGGCGTGCTATGTGCCAGATGTGCGATGGCGGCAGTGGCAATGTCGCCGCCCCAACTGTCTTCAAGTGTCATCGCGATTCCCAATGCGACGCAGAGATCGCGAGCTTGCCGTGTTTTCGTAAGACCACCGAATTTACTGATCTTTAAATTTACCACGTCTGCCGCTCGATCACCATGGGCGCGCATCAGCATTTCCACACTATCGATCAGTTCATCCATCACGAACGGATGACTCGTGCGGCGACGAATTGAAAGACACTCATCGTACGTCGCGCACGGTTGTTCAATATAAACGTCAATGTCCTGCACGCCGCGTACCACGCGCGCGGCATCGTGCACGAGCCAACCGGTGTTGGCATCCGCAATCAAGCGATCACCGGGCTGCAAGATGGCCGACACGGCTCGAATCCGCGCAATGTCTTCGTCTGCGTCGCCACCAACTTTCAGTTGAAAACGGCGATAGCCCTGTTGTCTATATTCCGCCACGTTGGTTGCCATCTCCGCCGGGGAAACCTGCGAGATCGCTCGATATAAGCCCACATCTTTTCCAAATCGCCCGCCAAGAAGCGTGCAGACCGGCAAGCCCGTAGCCTGCCCAAGAATGTCCCAACAAGCAATGTCGATGCCAGACTTCACATACGCATGCCCCTTCATTACCTGATCCATGCGTTGATTGAGTTGATTCAACTCGCGGGGATCAAGGCCAATCAAATGCGGAGCTAGCTCCGCAATCCCTGCTCGAACACCGGCAGCGTAGGCGGGCAGATACGCCGGCCCCAACGGGCAAACTTCACCGTGGCCGGCAAGCCCAGTATCAGTTTCGACACGCACGATGGTACTGTCGAAAACATCCACTGATTTCCCCCCCGCCCATTTGTAACTACCTTCATTCAAAGGGAGATCAATCTGATACGCCGCAATGCGAACAATTTTCATGGACAAACTTTGGGTTATTGAGCAGCTGGAAATGAAAGGCTTAATGTGTCAACAGGGGCGTCAGCGGCGATCGTAATCGGAACCCGCCATGTTGCAGTGGCGAGACGGCACACCGCGTTTTCTTCTGTTCCGCAATAGCCATAATCAACACGGATATACATTGTCGCTGTTCCTGATTCTCCGGTCAGCGGCATGTCAAATGTCGCATGACCGTCAGTCACGACAACTTGGTTACGCTGGCCGAGAGCGACAGTGGGGAAGATCGATTGCGTTCCATCGGTGAAGAGTTCCCACCTCACCGGAGCGAGCGCGTTGAGCTTGTAGCCATCGGGAATCATCAATGCAATCTTGACCGGTAATTTCTCGCCTAAGACAAACGACTTTACTGCGGTGTCGATCGCGTCCGAGGTGTCTCGCACGGCAACTGCTTCGGGAGGATTTGGTGCAGCCAGTCCGGCGACTTCAAACACCCGAGATTGTTTCGTGTTCAGATCCATGACGACAATCCGATGATTGTTCGTATCAGCGATATACAGTGAAGATCCGGCAACGGATAAGCCTCCCGGTTCACTCAACTGCAGCGGATCAATCTCACTTCCTGCCGAACCGCCGCCAGCCACCGTCGAAACGGTTTCAGACTTCAGTTCAATTTCTCGTAATGCGTGGTTGTATGAATCGGCCACAAATAGAGAATCTTGGTAGATCGCGATCCCCAGTGGATGTTGAAACCGAGCCCGATTACCGACACCATCCTCATTGCCAAATGCGAACAACGACTGCCCACGCGGCAACTCAGATGTGCCGGCCACAGTCGTGACACGACCAGGGCTCTTCGTCGCTATTTTGCGAATCGCAGATCCTTCGCTATCGACAACATACAAAAACTTGCCGTTTTGATCTGCCACGATTTCCGATGGCTGCGCAAAAGCACAGGTCGTCAGTGGTCCGTTTGTCACATCTTCACGTCCGCTGCCGGCATAGACATTGATCGAGTTCTCACCGAATTTGTGCGACCAGATCTGATGCGGCCCAGCCATGGCGACGTACAATGTCCCTGAAACATGCGCCATGGACCATGGGCTGTTCAATGGCGACTCAAGCAGATTCCCACCCAGAAATCCCAATGAACCTTGCATGCCTGTCCCGGCCAGTGTCGAGACGGCCTTAGTTTCGAGATCAACAGCCCGCAGCAAGTGGTTTTCTGTGTCAGCGACATACAGCACATTTCCAACCAGCACAATTCCCTGCGGATGATTAAACTCCGCCACATCAAATGCCCCATCTGTCCTGCCACTCAGGCCAGTCCCGATCGTGTGCAGAAGTTCTCCGGAGGTCGAGGCCACGATGATGCGGTTGTGATTGCTGTCAGTAATGAAGACACGCTGTGACGCCTCATCGGCGAGAATTTTCCCGGGATATCGGAGTGTGGTCGGTGGGGATTTACTGGCTTCCGACTCGAAGACCAGAGGGATTTCGTCAAGTGTCCCCTTTGCTCGATGGTACGTAATTAACTGTGTTACAACGGCGTCGATCAAATCTCTGTGACCTTCACCACTTTGCGATCCTACAAACTTCCCTTCCGGATCAACGATCGCCACCGTCGGCCATGAACGCGTCCCAAATTTACGCCAGATCAAAAGTTCGCTGTCGTTGACAACAGGGTGCTGAATATCGTACCGAAGGATCGCGTCGCGGATGTTCTGCGAATCTTTTTCGTTGTCAAATTTTGCCGAATGCACACCGATGACGACGATCTGCTTCGGATACTTTTCTTCCAGAAACTTGAGATCCGGCAGGATGTGCATGCAGTTGATGCAACAGTAGGTCCAAAAATCCAGAATGACGATCTTGCCTTTCAGGTCCTTCATGTCGATCGGCTGCGACGTATTCAGCCATTCTGTTCCCCCGTCCAAAATTCCCTCCGGCACGGCAACGGCCTTCGGGAATGGATTCTGCTGAGCATCCGCCGCTGCGGCCCCATTCGCTGGTCTAGGATCTGCAGTGACCTGAACCGGCGCGGCCACGCTGAATTGTGCCGAGGCTGCAATGGCCAGCCACGCGATTGAGAAGATGGTGCGGCTAGAAACATGTAGGCGACGAATCATGCCGTCACGTCCTTTTGATTGAGGATTGAGTCAGCGAAATCTGATAATTGAGGCAGCTGAGTGGGTCGATTGGCTCAATCATCCCAGCACCCTCTCTGGATTGTGATCCGAACGAACCCGTGTTTCAAGGGTAGCCGCATCTAACGTTGGTTTTGCGTCGGCAAGAATTCTACGCGGCGTCAAACTACCGCCCCCCGGAATGAGCCATCGGACGGTCCACTATTCGCGTGAAAAACGATTGCATCAGTGTGGCTTCCATCTGGTCAGAATACCCGGATATCATCCCGTCTCGCTTTTTGTAAACGTTCCTCTCCAGAGCACTCCTGAACCATGCATGCACGCACACGTCTCCAGCCGGAACAACTTCGCAGTCATCGTTATCTGGGGTCTGACGATCTTCGGTCGTTTGGGCATCGTTCGCGGCAGAAGCAAGCCGGTTTCTCGACCGACGACTTCAAAGACAAGCCGGTGATCGGAATATTGAATACGTGGAACGATCTGATTTCCTGCCACGCACATTTCAAGCAGCGTGTCGAAGACATCAAACGCGGCGTCTGGCAGGCGGGCGGGTTTCCCGTTGAGATCCCCGTGATGGGGCTCAGCGAAACTTTTATGAAACCCACTTCAATGTACTATCGCAACCTGCTGGCGATGGAAGGCGAAGAAGTACTCCGCACGTATCCGATCGACGCAGCAGTGCTGATGGTCGGATGTGATAAGACGACACCCGCCCTGCTCATGGGGGCGTTGAGCGCCGATGTGCCGTCGATCGTGATGCCAGCCGGACCGATGAATCGTACGGCATGGCATGGCGAACAACTCGCCAGCGGCACGGACGTCTGGCGATTCTGGGCCGAACGCGGCGCGGGGCGACTGTCGTGCGAAGCCTGGTGTCAGCTGGAAGATCACATCGCTGCGTCGCCAGGGCACTGCATGACCATGGGCACGGCTTCCACGATGACAGCGTTGGCAGAAGTGATGGGCATGACGCTGGCCGGAGCCAGTTCTGTTCCGGCAACACATTCCGGCCACGCTCGGATGGCATCGATGACTGGTCGGCAGGCCGTGGAACTTGCGTGGTTGAATGTGAAGCCTTCGGAGATCCTCAATCGGACGGCTTTTGAAAACGCGATTACGACACTGATGGCAATCGGCGGATCAACGAACGCCATTGTACATCTGATGGCAATGGCCGGTCGCACCGGCGTGAAGTTAACGTTGGAAGATTTCGATCTGGCGTCGCAGCGAACTCCGGTACTGGCCAATCTGCGGCCAGCCGGAAAATTTGTCATGGCAGACTTCTTCGACGCGGGTGGCCTGAATGCCTTGCTCGTTCAAATTGCGGACCTGTTGCATCTGGACGCTCAGACGGTCGAAGGTCAGACGCTGAGAGCCGCCATGGATGGTGCGAAAATCTGGAACGATGATGTGATTCGCCGCCGAGACAATCCTATCTGTGCGACGGGCAGTCTGGCCGTGCTGCGGGGCAATCTGGCTCCGGACGGATGTGTGATCAAACCTGCGGCTGCAGAGGCTGAATTGCTGCAGCATCGCGGGCCAGCCGCAGTCTTCAAGGACTATCCCGATTTAAAATCCCGTATCGATGATGCGTCTCTTGCTCTAACGAAAGAGCATGTCATTGTGCTGCAGAATGCCGGGCCACTCGGAGCACCCGGCATTCCAGAATGGGGCATGTTGCCGATTCCAAAGTATTTGCTGGAACAGGGCGTGCGTGACATGGTGCGGATCAGTGATGCACGGATGAGCGGCACCAGTTACGGAGCTTGCGTGCTGCATGTGTCCCCGGAATCCTTCGTCGGTGGCCCATTAGCTCTTGTCCACGACGGCGACATGATCACACTGGATGTCGCCGGACGTCGGCTGCATCTTGAAATCAGTGACGAAGAGATGGCAACGCGGAAGGCAGGATGGAAAGCCCCCACAGCAAAATTCACACGCGGCTACGGTAAGCTCTATCTGAATGAGACAACTCAGGCTCACGAAGGCTGCGACTTCCGCTTCCTACATGCTGACGGCAGCCAAGATGCGGATCCATCGATTTATTAATGAAAGCCGCGATTCCTGTACCTTGCACATTCTACATAGGATCCTTCCCCTGTCTCAGATTCTCAAACACATGCAGCAGTGAAGGTGGGTCAACCGGTTCCGCATGGAAGCAGCCTGCCACAATATCCAGATCCGAATCGCCGTCAATATCGCTGACCGCTAGCGACGCATAGATCGGCAGTCCTCGCTGAATCACGTGCCGCGCGAACTGGCCGTCAGCGGTTTGTTCCAGCCAGATCAACGCTTGCAAATCCGTTGGTGCTTTCCCAGACACAGCAATTGGTGACAGGAGTGCGGCAGCAATGATGTCCTGATCGCCGTCACCGTCTAGATCGGCGTTCACGGCCCGCAGCACCCCAGGCATCGCAGCAATCCGCTGTGGTTTAAATTTGAGCTCACCCTCATTTCGCAGCAACCAAATGCCGTGGTAAGGTTTGATCAGATACGAATCAAAAGTATCACCAACGGTATACAAGATGTCGGCGTCACCGTCACCATCAAAGTCCGTGAGCTTAATCCCACTCGACCCATACGACGGATCAGGGGCGGCGTAGATTTGAATTTTTTCGAAACCTGATTCTCGATTCATGAACGCCTCAATGACTTCGTACTCCTGACTGATCAAAGCGACGAAATCCAGTCGCCCGTCACCATCTAGGTCAGTCACCGGAACATGAATCGTACCGGGCCTTGAATCGGCTCGCAGATCGCGAAATGTACGCTCACCAGTCGGGCTCACGTCATTGAACAGCACATGGATACCCCCCGTTTTATGCCACCCGAATTCAGCCACGACAAGATCTTGGTCGCCATCATTGTCCAGATCACCGGGCTGCACGTCGGCCACACGTCCGATTGAATCGAGGATCACGCGAGGCCCCGCCTGTACATCGTTGCTCTTACCGTCCGGATACCAGAGCACTTGACCTTTGCTGTGATCTTCCGGAAGAAAACTTCCAAGGTCTGCCACGACGAGATCTAGACTCCCGTTCTGGTCAAGATCAACGTCACATGTTCCGGCGGGATTTGAACCGATTCGCAGCACCTCGGCATGCGCTGGATCATTCACATCACATTTCACGACGACGCCGCGTCGCATATCACTGACCCACAACTGCGAGACACCTGAGTCAGAATCGGCCATGCGGAGCACCGAGACGGCCACGAGTCCAGGCGAGTCCACAGCGACGTCGATCGGACGCAATTCGAACTTGACCGGCGACTCGCCTGTTTCTGACTCGTCCGGTTCCGCAAGTTTCTCGGGCGCCCGTTGCTGATACCACGCGACGACGGAAGCCTGACGTGGCGGGATGAGATCCGTCCGACCGGATTCGTAATAAAAATTGAACCCTTGTCTGACTTCGTCGTACCACGCCTGCCTTGGAAAGCTGTCTGGTATCGGCACCGCATGACAGGCACCGCAGAAAACTTTCACCTGCTGAGCTACCTCCGCGTCTGGCACAGCAACCTCGCTGGCCCCCCCCGCATCCGACGTCTCTTCGGCACCTTCCGTCACGCCTTGGACCCTTGGGTGTTCTGTACAGCCAGCAAATAGCGGGATCGCCGCACAGAGCACAATCGCGTGAACACGTCGTCTGAGGGCAACAACGCTAATCGGGGCAATTGTCATTTCACCGCACTCATGATGTAATCGAATGTTGTCATCCGGGAAGAATACTGTTGAACAAACGCTGTTGTAGAGTGATCCTCCGCTCGACGTTAGCGCAATGGCACCGCGTTTTGTATTGCCAAGTTGACGCTTGACGTATGCGAACTCTCTGCATTCTAGCCGCGCCGAGCATAAATTCCGATTGTTATCGAATTTCAGTGACCAGACGGGTGGCAAGGGTGCAGGGAGGTTGCACATTCGTACGCATTTAGCGACGGAACTAGGAAGAATTTCTCGGCCAATTGCCTAAGAACACGAATGTTTTTCTGGAGTCAGTCATTCGCTTCCGACATCGCGTCTGTTACACTCGGATTACCAGACTGTTCGTAGCAGCCGTCTCGGGCAAAAGGCGATGTTGGAGCTGTTGGAATGCGGCTGTTCAGATCATTTCGTAGAAAACCAGTCCGCTGGGTGTGCATATGCCTGATGGTTGTTGGCTTGTTTTTTGCCTACCCGAACCTCAACCGGACTATTCGGACGTTTTTTGCCGAGCGAGCCCTGAGAGAGCGAAATGCCGAGTTGGCTCTCGGTTGGTTAGAGTCGATTCCGGAGTGGAACCGCGTCGGCCAGACACACTTGCTCTTTGTAAAAGCCTACCGACGACAAGGCAAATTCGACCTCGTGCGAGAAAACCTGCAGACTGCTTGGGACTCGGGCGTACCCGTCGAGCAGCTTGAACGAGAGCAATGGTTGGCTTTGGCAAAGTCCGGGCAGACGCGCGAGGCAGAACTTCATCTGAGACAACTGATGCTGGATCCGCGTGATGACGGGCAGGAAATCTGTGAATCCTTCGTCACGGGGTATTTCGTTAATGATCAGTTTGCAAAAGCCGCCTCACTCCTTAATGTGTGGGAAGCGGAGTTTCCGGAGGACCCGCGGCCCTACGAACTGCGAGGCCTTTGGTTACAGGACACGGAACGCTGGGGCGAGGCTGCAACATGCTACGAGAAAGCTCTCAGCCTAGTTCCTAGTAAGACACGAATTCGCCGCGACATGGCTGTTTGTCTTCGCGAACTGCATGAATACGACAAGGCGGAAATACAGTTCCTTCAGTGTCTTAAGGAAACGCCTGACGACAGTCAACTGCTGATTCAATGGGCCGAATGGCTTCTGTCGAATGGCAAAGTAAACGAAGCAAAATCAGTGCTGCAAAAGATTATGAACGTGGACTCTGAAAATCAGGACGCCAGGTTTGCGATGGCCAAAACTCTCTTGATGGACGGCGACGTCAAGCAGGCCTTGGAGACTCTTCAGCAACTGCACGATGAAAAACCCAGCGATTCCGAAATTCAGTATTCGCTGGCATCGGCGCTGCAGGCTTCAGGAATGACCGAACAGGCTGCCGAGATGTTTAAGCAGGTTACGGCAGCAGAAAAACAACTGCGGCGGAAACAGGAATTGATCGATAGCCTTGATCAGACGCCTAACAAGTCTGATGTGCTCTACGAAATTGCCATGATTGCAATGAATCATGAATCGCCTGCGGAAGGTCTTCGCTGGCTGCAGAATCTTATTGATCTCAATCCACGTTACGCAGCAGCTCACAATGCGCTCGCCGATCACTATCACCGCATCGGAAGACTGGAAAACGAGAAGATGCACCGCGAACTCGCAAAGGCTCTCGCTGAGACTAAGAACCCCTGAAATAACCGCTCTTCGGAGCTGAATTCGCAAGAAGTCAGAATTGGGGCTGAATTCTTGCGAATCCAGCTACCTGTTTTTGTGAGGGGTTCTGAAGCTGAAGAGTTCGATTCGGCCTTGAAAATCTGCAAACTTGTTTAGCAATGTCGGCGAGGATTCCGTATTCCCAAAGTACGGGCATGAGTTGAGAAATCTGGTTGTGGCCTGAAAAAACGGAAAATTGTCACAAGGAGTCGGGAATATCCGCTTGTCGCCCGCGTACTCAGCGGAGCCGGCTCTGCAGAATCGCACGGTTCGACGTCTCCGCTTTCCGTAGACTATGACTGCTGCAGGATTTCCTAAAAATGTTCACACCACGAAAAGACCGTTGAAGAAAAAGGGTACGTGCAACTTTGGAGGAATTCAAAAATAAACTGTCGTCCGCGACTCTGAAGACCGTTACTGACACCTTAACGCTCGTGTCGCGCGAGTGCGGTTTTGCAGCGGATTGTGGAGATTGCCGACGATCATCGTCAAATCTGTTCATCGTCTTTTGTCTTGTCATGGCGTTCCTCGGATGCACTCCGGATTCACCGAAGGCACCAGCGAAGCAGCAAACCGAATCACAGAACAACCGGACTCCGAAAGTTAGTGAGCCAAGGCCAGTCGAAACCGTCCCCTCGATCGCCGCCTTTTCTGAGATGGCGGACAAGGCCGGAATCAATTTCACTTATCATAACGGTGAAGAATCGGGCTATTTCGCAATTCTGGAGTCTCTTGGAGGAGGCGTCGGAATGATCGACTACGACAACGACGGTGATGTCGATCTGTTTGTTCCCGGTGGCGGAAAGTACGAATCCGAAAAGAAAGTTGTCGGGCTGTCGCCGGGACTTTTCAGAAATCACGGGGACTGGAAGTTTTCGGCAGCAACTGACGCGGCCGGAGTGGCAACCGCACCTTGGTATAGTCATGGGGCGTCGATCACGGACTTTGATAACGACGGCTTTGGGGACGTGCTGGTGACCGGGTACGGTGGCCTACTGTTTTTCCAGAATCACGGAGACGGCACTTTTGTCGAGATTGCTCACCAAGTAGGTCTGACGGACGATCAATGGAGTAGCAGTGCGGCCTGTGGCGATGTGGATGGCGATGGCAATCCGGATTTTTATGTGGCTCACTACGTCAACTGGTCACCGGACAACAATCCGATCTGTGACGGTCCTGAGATTGGCCTTCGAGAAGTCTGTCCTCCGCGCAGATTCGAACCCCTGCCGGACATAATTTACCATAACAACGGTGACTGCACATTTTCTGATTACAGCACGAAACTGCAGTTACGCACGGATGGCAAGGGGCTGGGAGTGCTGATGGCAGACGTCGATCTTGACGGCCACATCGACATCTATGTGGCGAACGACACTGTGCCCAACTTTCTGTATCGCAATACTGGGGATGGCAATCTGGAAGACGCCTCAACGAGAAGTGGCACAAGTCTCAGCGATTCTGGGACGCCTGAAGGCAGCATGGGGGTTGATGTGGGCGACTACAATATGGACGGTCGGCCTGATCTTTGGGTCTCAAATTTTGAACGGGAGAGTTTCTCGTTGTATCGCAATACTGGGGATGGCAATCTGGAAGACGCCTCAACGAGAAGTGGCACAAGTCTCAGCGATTCTGGGACGCCTGAAGGCAGCATGGGGGTTGATGTGGGCGACTACAATCTGGACGGTCGGCCTGATCTTTGGGTCTCAAATTTTGAACGGGAGAGTTTCTCGTTGTATCGCAACGACGGCAACTTCCTCTTTCAACATGTAAGCCGTTCGACGGGTGTCACGGCAGTCGGGGGACTGGCGGTCGGCTGGGGAACTGTCTTCCTTGATTTCGATCGCGACGGAGACGAAGACGTTTTTGTGTCGAATGGGCATGTGATCCGCTACCCGAAGAATGCCCCTTTGCGACAGCCGCCGCTCTTGTTTCAGAATGACTCCGGACCTCGGTTCCATAACGTGGCTCCGGTAGGGGGAGATTACCTGCAAACGCCACACATGGGACGAGGAGTGGCTTGTGGTGACCTTGACAATGATGGCGATCAGGATCTCGTGGTTTCGTGCAACAATGAACCGGTGGCCGTCCTTGAAAATCACTCCGGCACAAATCACTCGCTGGTCATTCGACTGATCGGCATAAGAAGTAATCGCGACGCCGTCGGTGCATATGTCAAAATCCGGGTCGCAGCGGAGCAGCCAGAAATGATCCGTCTGGTTAAGGCCGGCGGCAGCTATGCTTCAGCGAATGACCCCAGACTTTTCTTTGGCGTCGGCAATGCGACATCAGTCGCCAGCGTGGAGATTCACTGGCCTTCAGGAGTCACACAAAATTTAAGCGATGTTTCCATTCAGGAAACACTGGTCTTGCTTGAGCCAAATGCCGACCGCTAAACCACGGTTTAAGACGATGTTAAATGCGGGAAAAACCGGTGCTTGCGCCTGACGGCTGATATCGATTTGCCTCCAGACTTCGCGCGGTCACGAGTGAGGCAATTGGTGAACGGCATGCGTCAGCTTGCCGGTACAAAAAACAAGGTACCGAAGGGCTTACGCCGCTCCGCTCGCAGGACGCAGTTTCGGTCGCGCAGAGTATGAGTGCCTGCCTTGCGGGTTGTCTGTCACAAAGAAAACGGTAGAGTCAGCACTTTTCAAGCGTCTGAGGTGTGTTCATGTTCCGTCGTCATCCTTTGAAATGGCTTGTTACTGCGGCAGTCGTCGGGATCTGTATCTGGCTCCGATTTCGGACTGTGCCAATACTTCCCGGCGATCATCTGAAGATGGGCCTTGAGTCGCTCACAGCTAAGGAATTTTCATCGGCTGAACGACATTTTCGCAATGAACTTCGGCTGGTGCCGGAGCAGCCCGTGGCCAGCGAACAATTGGCACTGCTGCTGATCCGATCCGGCCGCAGCTGGGAAGCATCCCCTTGTGTCCGCACTTTTCTGAAACAGGACAGAATTCGAGAGGATTATTTGATCAAGATCACCGGTGACCCTGATCAATTGATCGACGAATCTCTGCTGAACGATTGGCAGCGCCAGTCGCCGGAGGATCTTTCTCCTCTGATTGGACTTGCCAGAATTGCTTTCCGAAGCGGCAGAACAGATGAAGCACAGGAATTGCTCGACCGGATTCTGGCCTTATCCCCGAATGATCTGGAAGCGCATGTGGTCAAGGGACAGGCAGAACTTGCAACAACCATGTCGCGACTTCCCGATTGGAACAGTAAGCTGCCCAAAGACGCCGAATACCATCCGGGCATCTGGTTTGTCCGGGGTGACTGGTGCCAGCAGGCAGGCGATCCGGAAATGGCAGCCCGTTGTTTTCTTGAGGCGATTCGCCTGAATCCGCATGATCGCAATCTGAATCTGAGGTTGGGACAATTGCTGGGGGAGGTCGATGGCAGGCCATTTCTGGAACATGCGGACACTCTGCGAAAAATGTACGATGCTGTCACTTACGTTGACAAGCAAAATAGCTATTCGCAGGTGTGGGGGCTGATTGAATCACTGCATTCTTTAGGTCGGTTTCGAGAAGCAGCTCACTGGGGACAGAATGCGATGACTGTCGATGTTCGCCTCATGATGCGAATGACTAAGGATCGTGAGTTCGCTGACAAATATCGCCGAATTATGGCAGCCGCTCACACAGTCGACGATTTGCACCCCGGATTGAAATTTCAACTGAAGAAATTTCCGGATTGGCTCCCACCCGCAGGTGGATCTGGTCCTCGGGAAGCTGTGGTGCAGAAAACGTTCCGGTTCAGGAACGACGCCGCGTCCTCTGGTCTGGATTTCACTTACTTCAACGCGGACGACCCGGCCACCGAAGGAAAACGTCTGCAGGAAACCAGTGGTGGCGGCGTCGGCGTTCTGGATGTTGATCACGATGGCTGGCCAGACCTGTATTTTCCTCAGGGCTGCACATGGCCGCCGGGAACTGACGGACATTTTGAAGATCAGCTGTTTCGGAATCTTCGAGGTCACTCATTCTTGAATTCCACGGTTTTGGCGGGATTTGGCGATACTGGTTTCGGCCAGAGTGTGACGGTGGCTGACTTTGATAACGATGGCTTCGATGATTTGTATCTTGGCAATATCGGGCTCAATCGGCTGTATCAGGGAAATGGTGACGGAACTTTCACTGAGACGACGACCGTGGCGAGGATGGTTGGCGAAGACTGGACCTCCAGTTGCGCGCCCGGAGATTTTAACGGCGATTCGCTCACAGACCTGTACGTTGCAAACTACATACACGGGCAACATCTGTTTGAGATTATTTGCGAAAACAAGAACATAAAAGTGGCCTGCTCCCCTTCAAATTTTGAGTCCACTCAGGATTGTCTGCTGATCAACCTTGGTGACGGTCGCTTTGAAGATCAGTCCACAGGTAGCGGAATTCAGGTGCCGCATGGTCCGGGTCTCGGCGTGGTCGCCGCACTGATTGATTCCGATGACAGGCTGGATATCTTTGTCGCAAATGACCAGCAACCGAATTTTTGCTTCCTCAATCAATCCGTACCTCGAAGTGCGCAGGCTCATTTTCGTGAGTATGCAGTCAATAACGGTCTGGCATTTGATCGGGATGGAAAATCCCAGGCCTGTATGGGCGTCGCCGTCGGCCATATCAATAGTGACGAGGGTCTGGATCTTTTTGTGACCAACTTTGCCAACGAATCGAATACGTTGTACCTGAGTCAATCCAACGGAATTTTCTCAGATGCCACGGCACACAGCGGCCTGGCAAAGCCAAGTTATCCGATGCTGGGCTTTGGGACAGCGTTTCTGGATGCAGATCTTGATAACCGGCTTGATCTGGTCACAGCAAATGGTCACATCGGGGACCACCGCCACTTTGGACAGCAATATCGGATGCGTCCTCAGTTCTTCGCCAACATTGGAACTCGTTCCGCGCCTGGATTTGCGGAGTTATCCGCATCGGACTTGGGTAGTTACTTTGAATCCGAACTTCTCGGTCGCGGCCTGGCTTTGCTCGACTGGAATCGAGACGGCCGTCCGGATTTCTGCGTGTCGCATCTGGATTCCCCGGCAGCTCTGCTGACGAACGAGACGACCGATGTTGGGCACTTCCTTGCGATTCGATTGTGCGGTGTTCAGAGTAGCCGCGACGCAATCGGAACACGCATCCGCGTTGTCGCCGATGGGGTGGCGTCCTTTTTTCAGCTCACGGGCGGCGGAAGTTATCTGTCGTCCAGTGAGCGATTCGTCCTGTGTGGTCTGGGGGACGCAGCTCGAATCGATGAATTGCGGATCCAATGGCCGTCTGGTACAAAGCAGACCTTCCAAAATCCTGACATCGACCAATCCTTGGTCGCCGTTGAGGGTCGCTCATCGCTGATCCATGATGATGTCCGATAGGGAACAGGCATGGTGCTAGCCTGCAATAGAATACGTTGCCGTGAATCGAACAGCTCGGAAATGGTCGTTCCCCGGATTTCTACGGCGAGTGATGGATCGCTGGAAGATCCCTGCGGCGCTCACCGTGACGATTCTACTGCTGATCGCGGTGTTGTTGCTGCGCGCAGCAGGCGATCCACAGCTGCATTTTCAAAATGGCATGGCTGCAGTGAAGAGTGGTGACGCAGAAACTGTCTTTCACGAAGCCAGCTTCCTGCTGAAGACACCAGGGTTCGAAGACCACGCTCACATATTGCGTGGCACGCTATTTCTGGAAAATCAGGAATATGTCGCAGCAACCGCCGAATTTCAGATGGCCGCAGACAATTCGAAAACACGGGTTGACGCTTTGACCCGTTCCGGTGAAGCCTTTTACAGGATGCATCGGTTTGTCGATGCCGAGCAAGTGCTCTTGCGGGCCCTGGAGCTGGACGCTGATAACTCTGATGCACGACGCTGGCTGGCGTCCACGTATTATGACCTCGGTTCGATGTCTCTGGCGCTCGAACATCTGCGCATTATCGGTGAAATGAATCCGGATGATGGTCGGCCTTTTCGGTTGATCGGACGGATTGAAAAAGACTTTCAGCATCACGGAGAAGCCATCGAAGATTATCGCGAGGCACTGCGTCGAAATCTGTTGGAATCAGAAAGAGAGGCTGTCACAGAGGAACTTGCCGAATGTCTTGTTCACCAGTTGCAGTATTCGGAAGCGTTGGAGACCTTGCAGGATGCCAAACCTTCTGCACCTAGATTCGCGCTGCAGGCCGCCTGCTACGCCGCGATGGGGGATCCCGGGCAAGCGATCAGCAAAGCCGACAATGCTCTGGCACTTGACCCGGATCTTGTCTCCGCGATTCTGACAAGGGCGTCGATTGAATTGGAGGTCGGGAAAGCAGAAAACATCATTGATCTGCTCGAAAAAGCGTCAGCAATCCATCCGGGTAATTTCGAGATCCTGTTTCAGTTGGTGAAAGCCCTTCGTCTGGCTGGACGCGGTGCAGAAGCCGATGCGAAATCTGCGCGGCTTGCAGAACTGGAGAAACTCGTGGATGAATTCGCCAAATTGAATGCAACCGCGTTTAGCGACCTCGGAAATCCGGAATTACGATTTCAACTTGGCCAGCTTGCAAAAAAGATCGATCGTCCGGATCTGGCCCGATCATGGCTTGAAGCCGCTCTGGCCATTGATCCTGATTTCGTGATTGCAAGGAATCTACTCAAAGAACTGAATGAGGCACGGTGACGAGACCATTCTGTTCAGCAAACGTTGATAATGTTGTCTTTCTGAGAAGATTTTTCGCCACTAGCCTCGCGATCTTCCGTCTGCTTTCTGAGTGATGTGTCAGATTTCTTTGTGCCACGGATGGAGTTCAATCTCAACCATTTCCTGCGTCTTCAATCCTTTGCGTCTTCGCGCTTTTGCGTGAAATAATAACTCACCCGACCTGTCGGCCACCTTCTCCCCAAATTTCTGGGGAGAAGTAATTTTTGCCGAAATGTTCTGAATAGGGCTTACGGTCGAATCCGGGTCGCCGTTCGGCAATTTACGAGCGTTTGCTCGGTCCGGCCGACCATGCTGCATTCAATTCAGCTAGGCTCGACGGCGTCACTTGGCCACAACTTCAGATGATTTCAATGGGTGAGCCAGATGCAACTCCAGTTATTGGGGAAAATTTTCCGAAAATGGAGTGGCGAAAGCATTGACTCCGAGCGGAGTTGCAATCAAACTAAACGAACTCAAAGCCTCTACGAGCGTTAGCGGGAAATTGTTGAGCAAATTCCTTAAGTTTTTCGATCCTCAACGATACGTTTCGCATCTGGTCGTAATCGTTACGGTCAAACTTCTCTGGGTCGCATGTTCCGGGATTGCCTGAACATCAATGTTGTGTGGTTGTTTCCTTATTCGTTACTTTTTTGTGAAACAGGAGAATGAAATGAAAAAATCAAGGGGTCTCAGAAAGGCCTTCACCCTGATCGAGTTGCTGGTGGTAATTGCCATCATCGCAATCTTGATCGCGTTGCTGCTGCCAGCAGTCCAGCAGGCTCGAGAAGCCGCCCGAAAAACGCAATGCAAGAATAACCTGAAGCAGTGGGGACTCGCGATGCACAACTATCACGACACACACGGTCAGTTGCCGATCAGTGGCATCAATAATTGGGGCACCACGTCCAAGGGTTCAGCCCTTGCTCAATTGTTGCCATTTATTGAGCAGGCGTCTTTGTATACTTCGATTGACTTCGCAAACCGCATTCCGTTTACGCACCCGAATCTGGACTGGTGGAATGTTCCCAACAGTACACTGGGAATGAATCCAAACGGTTTTACCCAGAAGTGGATTTCGGCCAAGATTGCCATGATGCATTGTCCGAGTACACAGGATCCCAAATATGAATCGTGGGACTGGGACATGACGACGTCTAACTATGCTCCTTCCATGGGAGCTCAGAGGATGGATTCCCACACCGGCTGCCCGCAATACAGTCCTGGTTCCCCAGAACAGCTTGGAAACCAGTCCGGTTATTTCGGCGATGGTCCTGCCGGCCATGGAAATAGTGCGGAAGCCAGTCAGATTTCGGGTATGTTTGGCCGAATGGGCTTTGGTGCAAACTTTGCCCAAGTTCCAGACGGTTTATCCAACACGATCTGTATGGGTGAAGTGCTGTCAACGCTTGCATGTACTGACCATGGCCACTATGGGGCGTTCACTATGAACAACCAGTGGTTTGCAACCACGGCTCCGATCAATTTCAAAACTTGTGACCAAGGTCACGGCTACAACTGGAACGCACTTTCGGTCCGTGGAATATGTAATCAAACCAACAGTTGGCCAACGGCTCGTGGTTTCAAGTCCGATCACACCGGTGGTGCTCACTTTCTGATGGGTGACGGCGGCGTGAGATTCGTCAGCGACAATATTTCCTACGGGACATACCAGGCAATGGGCTCTCGACGCGATGGCATTCCGCTAGGTGAGATTTAGTTCAGCACTTCGTTGATCCTGAACGGTCTGCAGGTCATGGCGACCTGCAGGCCTTTCTGTCAGTTTTCCATGAATTGGTGCTTTTTTATAATCTGGGTAGGGTAAACATGATTCGATCGCTTCTATTATCATTGGTTCTCGTGACGCCCTGTCTTGTTGGTTGTGATGGAGCAAGTGACAGACCTGAACTCTATAAAGTAACGGGGACTGTGACTTTCAAGGGTGCTCCTGTTGAGCAAGCAAATATCACCTTCTCTTCAAAGGGGGCTTCTCGTAGCGCCCTTGGCGTGACGGACTCAAGCGGGAAATTCTCGTTGACGAGTTTTGACACGAACGACGGAGCGACTGTAGGTGAGCACGTTGTTACGATTGTTAAAGTGGCCTCCGGGGGTCCAGGTGAAGCAATGTCAGAGGCCAACGCGAAAGAGATGATGGCAAAAAATATGGGCACAATGAATGCGGGACAGGCGTCCGCAGAGAAGCCGGAGTTTTCGTTGCCCGCAAAATATGCGGACGCGAAAACATCAGGGGAAAAAAGAACTGTGTCCGCGACTGAGACCAACGACTTCAAGTTCGATCTCACCGAGTAGATTTCAAAACGAGTGCTCTGTCAATTTGTTTATTGATGTGTGTCACTGGCTCAGGCAATGTTTCTTGTAAGCGGGGAACACTGGCTAGGCCAGTGGCACACAACCCTTTGCTGAATGCGTGACAGTGCAATGCGTGAACTTATGCGAGTTTCCGGACGAGCGCAGAAGTTACTTGGTTCTGCCGCTTTGCTCTCTGCATGTGGGTTCGGGGTTTGGTTTTGGTATTCCCAGAATCGTCCGAGTGTCGTGTATGAACAGGCCATTGCAGAGGCAGAAAAAGGTGACTTTCGCCGTGTAAATAAAGCGGCTTCTCGTCTTGAGCGATACCCGGAATTTCAACGCCACGCCCACTTGCTGCGTGGTTGTGTGCTTTTGGATGCTGGAAAATCTGCAAGCGCCTTGAAGGAGCTTTCGGCAACAAGGCCCGAGGGAGAGTTGAGATTTCCGGTTCTGCAGTTCACATCTCAGGCTCTGTACAGAGTAGGTCGGATTTCAGAGGCTGCTGATCTCTTGGTTTTGTTAGCAGAAGAAGATCCGACCAATGCTGAAGCACATCGTTGGCTTGGGGCAATTTATTACGACATCGGCAATCAGGCAGAAGCCGTTCTTGAGTTAACAGAAGCGGCTCGGCTTCGTCCACTCGACCATCGTCCTCATCGGCTCATGGGTTTGATTTGTACCGACGAGTCGTTGTTCGGTCTTGCAATCGAGCACTATCGAACAGCATTGAAACTCGGAAAAAATATTCCTCAGCCGGACATTGAGGCTGACCTCGCAATCGTTCTGATCCAGCGGAACCGATTTCCCGAGGCATTGGAAGTGTTGGCGGCGGCTGAGCCAACCGCCACTGTTTGGGCTCTCAGGGCCGACTGTTACGACGGGCTTGGAAAACCGGACGAAGCACGGGATGCCGTCGAAAAATCGCTATTATCGGATCCGGATAATCCAAAGGCATTGCGGCTGTATGGCGCTCAACAGGTGGCAGATGGTAATGCGCAGGATGCGATAGTCCCCCTCCAGAAGGTCCTTCAACAGGATCCTCATGACACCAAAGCGCGCTACCAATTGGCGATGGCGTATTTGAAACTGGGACAGACAGAGGCCGGGCAGCGCGAGATGGACGCGCGAGATGCATCGACCAAACTTCATGAACAATTTTATGCCGCTGCTAAGCAGGCATCCACTGAGCCTGCAAATGTCGAGATTCGCGAACAATTGGCTGCGATTGCGGCCAGTCTAGGAAAGCGGGAGGTGGCCAAGCGTTGGCAGTTGGCGGCCAATGCCTGCCGCGGAACTGGAGGGGCTAACCAAGCCCCGCAAAAATCGCCGATGTAAGGCTCGCGGGAGATATGAATGTACGTAGCTGAATTCGCAAGAATTCAGTCGTCTTGCTCGGCCATGTAAATTATTGCGAATCAGTCACAACTTTGGTTAGAAGGATCGTGACGCTCGCCTCAGACCAATCGATTGTAAATTGCCGTTCCGCGATCCACAGTTGCCATTCCTGTAGTTTGGATTTCATGTCCAAGATATTGGCCATGCGGCGCACATGAATGTCTAGGCTATCATTTGATCGTTTTGGCATCGCAGCGTAAACGTGACTCATCTACGGCATTGTTTGAGAACTCAGCGTCGCGAAACGATCGGTGGCGAATATGACCGAAGCAATCACTGGCCTGAAAAAAGAATCAGTCAGGCGGCGGCACAAGCGACAACTGTTATTGCTAGTCATGTGCATTCTTGTCTTGGTTGGTGGTCTGATCACGTTTCGTTCGATGGACTCTCAGTTGCCGCTAGGTGTCTCACGAGTGGACTTTGAAAAAGCTGCAGCCGAGTTTAAGGAAGAATACGACCGCCCTGGAGATGATTTTGATGTGCTAATGACACTTGCGGAAATGGCTGCCCAGAAAAAAGACTCCGCCACTGCTATTGCCTGTTACCAGCAGATTCCTACAAAACATGTCCGCCATGGGCCATCAGCCCGTTATCAGGAAGCACTGCTTTTTGCAGAGACGGATCAAGTTCAACGAGCAGAGGACAGCTTTCAGGAATTCCTGAAATTATTGGAGCAGGGACATCAGCTTCCAGAGAGTAAGGTTGCCCATTCAAGGCACTGGCTGAGCCTGATTTATGGTGTCGAGGTTCGGCAGGAGGACCGGCGAATTGTGCTCCACAGCTTGCTGCAGGACCATCAGGCCGACATCCATGATGTGAAACAGTATTATTTTGGATCGCTGTTAATCTGGCAGACGGCCTTTGGGAGCGAGAGGGTTCGTGACTTTCTTAAAAAGGACCCGGACAATCGCCATCTTCGGGTAGCCGCCGCTCGATACTGCATCGGCGAAGGCCGTTTGAAGGAGGCTCGCCAACAGCTTGGCATACTTCGCAGTGAAGACCCCAAAGAGCTGCGCACACTGGCCGTGCTGCTCGAAAGTTGTTATGACATGAATGACTGGTCGGCCTTCGCGAAAGAGTTTGCCAGTGCTCCAGAATTCAGCAAAGATGAGCCTTGGCTGCTGACACAGTTGCGGGGCGAGTGGGCTCTTCATCAAAACGACTGGCTTAAAGCAGAAGAGTATTTTCAATATATGCTGGAAATCGATCCACCAAATGCGGTGTGCCTGATGGGTCTCGGCAGAGCCTTAGCTGGGCAAAAAAAGTCAAAGGAACGTGAGATCATGCTCCAGCGTTCGCTCTTGGTTGCAAAATTGAGAGTGGATCTTTCGGCGATTACTCATGACAATCCGAAGGGAGCCCGGTCTGTTGCCAGCTCGGCGCGGCAACTGGGGATGGAGGATGCCGCAGCCATTTTGGAATTCTTTGCAGCTAGGATGCCGGACGGAACACCGTGAACCAGCCAAGGACCCCTATCCAATCAAAACAAGTAGCTGAATTCGCAAGAATTCGGAAATGGGCTGAATTCTTGCGAATCCAGCTATCAACAGCGGTTTTGTTAGGGGTTCTGAATTTCACCATGTTTCTGACAGGGACTCACACGTGATATTTCGTTGCGGACACTTTCGCCCGTTTGCGATGTTGATCGGACTGGCGTTGTTTTCCGCCGGATGCGGGAAGCAGCGATTACCCTCCGATCCCGCCCCGGCCGAAAAGTCCTTACCGTCAGCCGTGGCACCTCGGATCATTGAGAAATCCTCGGCAGATCCTGTTGCGGGACCGTCCGTTGTCACTTCGTTGTCGTTCCGGATGCTCACTGCAGAATCCGGTTTTGAATTCGTGAGGAACGACGATATGCATGGACAGGAGCGGCTGTTTGAAGTGAATGGCGGAGGATCTGCGATATTTGATTTCGATGCGGACGGGTGGCTGGATATTTTTATGACCAACGGATGCCGTGTCCCACTCGCGTTGCAGTCAAAAGAAACTCCCGGTCGACTTTTTCGCAACCATCAGCACATGAAATTTCGTGATTGCAGTGAGGCTTCCGGTCTGATGCAGTACGGTTATGGCACCGGCTGTGCCGTGGGAGATACAAATGAGGACGGGTTCGAGGATCTATACATTGCGGCATTTGGACCGAACCAGTTCTGGGTGAACAACGGAGACGGCACGTTTTCATTCGTCTCAGGAACAGATATTCCGGCGGTCCCTGAGTGGAGTTCCAGCGTGGCATTTGCTGATCTGAATGCCGACGACACCTTGGATCTCTATGTTGCCAACTACGTTGCGGAATCTGATACACACCCCAAACTTTGTCACGATTCCAAGCCAGACGTCGGGGACACAGGCTGCTCGCCGTCTTTTTTTGATGGTGTTTCAGACAGTTTGCTGCTCTCCGACGGACACGGCGGGTTTCTTGACGGTTCTGGAACGGCCGGATTATCAACCTTACCCGGGAAAGCATTGGGGGTTGTCATTTGCGACTTTGGGGGAGACCCTACTCCGGAAATCTATGTGGCGAATGATGGAGAGGCGAATTTTCTCTTCAGCCTTGAAATTAAGCCTAGCCAGGGAGAGCCCGTAAGCCCGGATCACGTGACTCTGAGAGAACGGGCGGTCTTCGCCAATGTCGCACTCAACGAACAGGGCTTCGCGCAGGCCAGTATGGGAGTCGCAGCCTCAGATCTGGACCGCAACGGTCTGGTTGACATTTTCCTGACGCATTTTTTTGGAGAGTCAAATACCCTGTACCTGAATCATTCGACATCTGACTCTCTTGTATTTCAGGATGCCACAAGAGTCTCAGCGTTGGGCCCTCCAAGTCTAAGGAAACTTGCGTTTGGCGTCGTCTCCCTTGATGTTGACAATAATGGCTGGAAAGACTTGCTAGTCGCTAACGGGCATACGAACGATCGAACATGGTCTGGCCCCAGCGCTCCCTACCGCATGACGCCACAACTCTTTGAAAATCAGGGTAACGCCTTATTTGTCGATGTTTCCAACGCGGCAGGGGACTATTTCCATCGCGAGTTGCTCGGGCGCGGGATGGCAATGGGTGACCTTGATCGAGATGGACGCATGGATGCGGTGGTTTCACAGCAGATCGACCCCTCCGTCATTCTGCAAAATAAAACGAAGTCTGCGGGCTCTTCGTTGTTCCTGCGACTCATTGGGCGCACCTGCTGTCGCACGCCGGTCACCGCTCGTGTGACGCTCATAAATACTGAACCGACAGCCTGTGAACATCTCGTTGGTGGAGGTAGCTTTCAATCGGCCAGTGCGAATGAAATTCATTTTGGCCTAGCCGATGCAAACAGCGTCGATCTTGAGATTCTCTGGCCTAGCGGTGATCGAGAAATCGTGACTGACGTTACCCCCGGTTACTGGACGATTCGCCAAGGAGATCACCGGGCTTGGCCCACAATTCATTTGGAGACAGTCGCAGATTGAACCAGTTGATCGGATGCATTTGCGATTGGTTGATGAATGTCGATCGACAAATGCTCATCACGGCGGAGCGTAATGGCTACTTTGGCTTGCGGGCGCAGTCCGCGTAGGGAGTTTTTGTGGCCAGTGCTCCTTGTTTTAGGTGGGGTTTCCCAGTCAAAGGTCTGGCGGCCACAAAGCAGGCACAAAATTCACAGGAGGAACTTTGGAATGATACTCAACGCGGCTTTGGATGAGATGTTGGCGTGTCACGCCATCCGGGATCACGCCATTCCAGACTGGCTCACATGGATGTTTGCTGTTTCGATACATAGATGGTTGTTTCAGGATGAAGCAATTTCCATTCACCCCATGACATTCTCTGGTGCGGATGTTCCTCAAGCGGTAGGTCTTTCGCTTTCTGCGAGAAAAATGTCCCATCCAGCATCAGCAACATCGTATGATCCTTCCATCCGCCAGTGAAGAGGTCAATCGGCTTCCCCGCCTTGCTATTGGTAAAAACCCGTGAAAAGTTGCTGCGATCGCAATAAGTGACACTCAATGCAGAATTCCCTAGGACGTCATTAACGACGTGACTCGTCATGGGCGTGAGGTCCTTTACAGCATAGGCCCGCGCAGTGGTTCCCACGGTGATTCCAATCACTTCAAAGTGATCGGACAAATCCACCTCATCGGCAGTGAAGGTTTTCAGCTCCTTCAACCCTGCTTGGATGAAGGGAGTTGCGTCCAGACGGTTTTTCTTCAGAAGCAGAGAATTCCTCTCTGGCGAACGCGAAGGCCCTCTCGCCCCGTCGGTTGGGCTGGATTCATCGCAACCAGAAAGGATTAGGACCAGTAAGCAGCAAATGGTACGTAAGAAATAATGGATCTTTTAGGTTCTCTCGAGTTCGACAGTGGCGCCGGCTCAGTTCAAGAAGAGCTAGGATGTGCAGGCACCAAATTCCGCCCGCTTATTTAGACAAGCTCATGAGGCCTGAGGATATCACCGCCGGAGCACTGTGTCCAGTCAATCCTGAGCGAAGTTACTGGATGGATGCAGTCTCGGATTTCGGTGGATCCTGCTTGAATTCCAAGAACGGATTGGATAGCAAGCGGGAGTATCCGGTGTTATTCTCTCAGCGTCAGCTTGCCATCGTATTTTCGGTCAACACCAGACGTTTCCCAACTGCGACTGTCTCAGTCTGACTGTCATTTCTTCGACTCGAATTGTCTCCGTGAGTTTCATTATGACGTCCTGGCCGCGCCGAATTCTCTGTTCCTGCCTGGCATGGCATGCGTTCTCGGTCTTCATTCTCATGCCGCCCTGCGCCGCTGTGGCTCAGCCCAATGAGCGTAACAGTGCAGACAATGATCGCGACATTCAGGTGCTGCAGAGTGAACTTCCCAATCCTGAATTCTCCCCGTCCGGTCCGTTTCTCGGCCCGCTGGATCTTGCGCACATCGCACGCTTTAATGATCTGCCGCGACGGATGTTTCTCGAGCCGAATGTGAGTGGACCTGAAAGTCTCAAAATACTGGGACCGAGGTTTGTGCCATTGTTTGACAAGACGCTTCGTGAATTCGACGATGAGGAATTACTAGAAACGGCAGCTTTGAGTCTGGCGCGAGTCGCGCACGAAAAACTCCAAGATATCAGCGGTTCGTCTGACATTCTGCAGAAACACTTGGCGTCTCATTCAAGTCTGCGTGTGCGTTTTGCCTGTGCCCGAGCCCTCGTGGAGGCTGATGTCTCTGAAGCTGCTGATGGAGTTTTGACGCTGAATGAACACGCGTCTGACGTTCAACGACTTTGGCTCGAACCTGCGCTTGCAAGTTGGAAATGTGTGCCCGCAGCGGAAGTCTGGAAGCAACGTCTGACCGCCGACTACGAGACTACAGTCGCAGTTTCTCTGGCTTGTGATGGTCTCGCGGCGTTGGGGGATCCCCAAGTTTCCAATCTTCTCATGCCAGTCCTGCAAGGCAAGTTGGTGTTTTATGAGAAGCGCAGGGCAGCGGCAAAGGCGATTTGTACGCTCACCCCGGACATGGCACTCACCGAGGCGGAATCATTTGTCGTTGGGGGTGTGCAGGAGCGTCTGCTGGGAATCGAACTTTTGTCCTCCGCAAATCCAGAAGCACATGCCCGATTGTTGCGACTTTGCGAAGACTCGTCAGATGCCGTTGCGTCTGCTGCATGGACGACACTGTTTCGACTGAATCCGGATCTACTCGTCACCGCTGTACCCACTGGACGAAATCATCACGATGCAATTGTCCGCATGACAGCCGCCCGTATCATGGGCCTTTTTCCGGATGCGACACGTAGCGGATGGCTCAACGAACTCTTGAGCGACAACCATCTTGAAGTCCGCAACGTATCGCGTGAAATGTTATTTCTCGTTGCGGAAGAACAGGCTCCACTGCGTGATGGGATCATTGCGTTGTCCGGTGACACGCTCAATGCAAACAGCGAAAACTGGCAGGGGATTGAACAGCGTCTGCTGTTGCTGGGGCAACTTCGCGCATCACAGTTTTCGGATCGCTGTCTTCCGTTGCTTGAACATCCGCGGAACGAAGTGCTGGTCACAGCGGCATGGCTGCTGCATCTGTTCCCGGACCCAGCAGTAGAAGCGGCTGTCAGGAAACATCTGCTGCGGAACGAGGAGATGCTGAAGAATCCAGCCACAGCCCCTGTTGGAGCCGACATTGGGGAGCAGTCATCGTACCTGATCCAATATGCTGGTCTAATGCGTTTGAAGGACTTGGATGCGGTCCTGCAACCCCATTTCAGTAAGACGATGCCGGGTGGAACAATCAAGCGTGCCGCCGCGATGTGGACGTTGGGGCTGTTCCATAAAAACGATCCTGCTCCTGACCTTGTGAAAGCTTTTCTTGAACGTTTGGCAGATCGAGCTGGGATACCGCCGGAAAAGCCGGAAGTGTTTCGCATATCGGCCATCGCGTTGGGGCTGATGCAGGCGGAATCCGCTGTACCGAGTCTAGTGAAAGCTTATCAGACTGATCTTCCAGACACCTTCATTCCTGAAAGTGCGAGATGGTCTCTTGGGATGATTGGGGAACCGCTGCCAGAACCGGTGAAGCCTCGTTTGCTGGACGTGGGTGGTTGGAAATTGCGTCCTGTCGATAACTAAATAATTTGGCAGGAAGTAATCTCGATCGGAACACACAAATTCTGGACAAGCGGACGGCACGGAAAAATGCGGGCAGCATGCAAAGACCGCTCGTTCGTGGACGAAATGTCTCGTTCCCTGACCACACCATACTGTCGAGTAACGAAGTACTGTTCCCATTGTGTCCGCGAGCCAGCATGTGCAACACCTGAAATTCGGTGGACTTGAGTCTTCGGAACAGTGAAGAGTTGTGTTTTGGCGGTTGAATTTGACGGTCCGTTTTGCACGTCACAGTTTGTGCTTACCGAGGAATCGACGGTATCCCGGTGATGGCAGTTCGAGGATGGCATTCAAAAGCTGAATAAGCAGATCCGAATTCGCCGGATCCCCGAACGCTAGTCGAAATACATAATCATTTGTCGGATCGATTCCCAATCCCATGGTGCATGTACCCGACGAAAATCAAGAGCGGCAAATGCCGGTTAAGCGGCTCACAGGCGAGCCTAACTTCGAAGACGTAGGGAATACCGTCTGCTCCTTGGACTTGCCACCGTCGGCTGCGGGCGACAAGTCCCAACTTAGAATGGGATGTGTTGCATCGGATGAAAAGCAGGTGTCAAGCTTTGCTCGAAAATCCAAAGGTAACGTAGTACGATTCCGACTCTGGCTGCGAACAGGGATGTCGAACATCTGAAACATCGTTGAATTGAGTCTTCGAAAAAGTCGAGATCTGTGTTATGGCAATTGAATTTAACTGTCCGTATTGCACGGCGGCCATTCGGGTGCCGGATGCATATGCTGGGAAGCAGGGGCGGTGTCCGAAATGTGATACGAAGTTGTTGATTCCCTATGTGCCACTGCCGAATCAGACTGCGGCTCCACAGCAGCCCGTAATGCAAACCGCGCCTGTGACTCCAAATGATGGGAGATCGGTGGCGGCGGAAGGGCTTCCTGTCGTCACGAACGTCAACGGGTCTGCTCCAGAAGATCCGTTTTCCGTCCGCCCAGTGACGACGTCGGTCGTGAAGTCGCGTCGCAGAAATGCACGGCGGCGGCCCAGTCGAGCGCTGGTGATCGGTGTGCCGGTGATTTGTTTTCTGGTCTTGTTCGGCATCATTGCTTACAGTCTCACGGCAAGTCTGCCGCAACTGCATGGAAAACTCACGGGGCGAAGATTGGATGGCTTGAGTCTTCCGAAATTCGTGATTGCATGGAAGGATATCAGTCTCCACGAAGACGAACGCAAAATCCTGCAGGAGGTTCTGACAACCCAACCTGAAACACTGGCCAGTCAATTCATGACCTGCCGTCTCTCGGCAAGCGAAGACGGTATTCTCGTGACGCTGGCGGCGCAGCCGGAGAGTCAGTGGATCGTGGTCAATGTGGCTGCGGACAAACCGCTGGCCCTCTGGCGGCGAAAAGAAGGTCCTAACCTGAATCGTCGTCGGCTGGATGAATTTCAGTCAGCCGTGACACAGTATGCCAAAGATAAACTCCTGAAAATCAACGGCGAACAGATCGCCATCGACGCTGTGGCGGTGCGGGACAAAGTTGCTTTGAACGCCAGCGGCCGTTCGCTGAGCTATGCGATCCATGCCGTTGCGGACACCACGATATTTCCATGTGCCGCTGAAGATGAACAGGGGCAGTTGTACTTCTGCCTGCCGAAGACTGTGCAAAGTTTCAAGATCCAAGGACGAACATTGGCAGACGGCACAATTGGGTTCGCTGGGGATTACAATGTGACGGTTTCAGGCGAAACCGTGACCACTGAGTCGCAGCCTGCGGCCGACGATCCGAAACCAGAAAAGTCGATGCCGGGGGGCGAACCAGAGATGTCCGACGACAAGCCTGAAATGTCGGATCCTGACGTAGAAATGAAGGATGCGGAACCGATGAAGGAAAAGTCGGCCGACGACAAGATGATACCCGAAAAACCAAAGATGAAGGTTGAATGAACACGCTTTCCAACTATCGCTGGCCAGCGGAATGGGAACAGCATGACGCGACATGGGTCGCATGGCCTGTGAATCCAGACACCTGGCCGGGAATCTTTGAACGGATTCCTGCGGCGTTTGCCGAATTGGTCGCTGCAATTGCACGCTTTGAACCCGTGCGGATCCTTGCCGGAGGCGAGGGTGTGGCAGAATCCGCTCGTCCGTTGATCGATGTGGCATGCAGTCGCCACGGAAGTCGATTTGTTCCCGAGTTGATCGACATCCCGGTCAATGATTCGTGGTGCCGCGACCATGGACCGATTTTTCTGACAGGTCGCAAAGGCACGGCGGTCGCTGGCGGAAGTGTAATCATTGACTGGAACTACAACGCATGGGGAGGCAAATATCCTCCATGGGATTTTGACGAGTTGACGGCGCGACGAATTGGTGAGTTGCTGCAAATTCGCAGTCTTCAGCCCGACTTGATTCTGGAAGGTGGTGCGATCGAAGGCAACGGGGCGGGTACGATCCTCACGACCGAAAGCTGTCTCCTGAATCCGAATCGCAATGCCGGAGCCACTCGTGAATCGATGGAAGCAGTGCTCAAGCAGTGGCTGCAAGCCAGCAATATCGTCTGGATTCCTGGGCATGGCATCATCGGTGACGACACGGACGGGCACATCGATCAGGTGGCACGATTTGTAGACGAAAGTCGGGTGCTTGTGGCGGCCCCGTATCATTCTGACGCACCGGAGGCGGTGGATCTGCAAGCCAATTTTGAAGCTGTCGCTGGGGGTCGCAACAGCGTCGGTCAATCACTGCAGCCGATTCTATTAGTTATGCCGCAGCCGAAGTTCCTGGACGGTAACCGTCTGCCGGCGTGTTACTGCAACTATTACCTTGCCAACGGGGCCGTGATCATGCCCACGTTTGGTGATCCTGCGGACGATGCTGCAATGCAGTTGCTGCAGGACTGTTATCCGGATCGAACGATCACAGGCGTGGACGCCATTGACCTGATCTGGGGCCTAGGAGCCTTTCATTGCATGACGCAGCAACAACCGTCGGCGTCGCAAATTCTTCCTTAGGATGGACATTCATGTCCGTCGCTTGGCCGTGGGATACGGACTGGGAGAACTCGGACATGAATGTCCAAGGTACTGGAAACCCGCTTCACTCATGCCGATGGTGTGGAGGCTAAACATTTAAAGCAGCGTACTGTATAAACCCTCGTCCCTTTACTGTCCGTCACGACCTTCGTGTTTCCAAAATCTCTCATGCCGCAGCCTCTGGCCGAATACGCTGACCACTTGGACGAACGCCGACTCATTTGGCCGCAGGTTCCTGCACCAAAAGCAGTACCGGCGACGCCCTTCGTCAAACATCTTCCCGACATTCGAGCTGTCCTGTGGGATGTCTATGGGACATTGCTGCGAGTTTCCGACGGGCGTTTTACCCTGTTTCCGGATGATGAAGTTCGCTTACAGATTGCGCTCGATAAAACGATTCACGAATTTAACATGTGGAATCACATGTACCGGAAGCCTGGGCCGCCATGGCAATCCATGATTGGACTCTACAAGAGCACGATCGAGCGGCAAGCGATGCAGAGTGCCGCGCGCGGCGACGTGACGGAGGTGAATCTGGTCGAAACCTGGGGCAGCATCATCATGCGGTTGTTTGAAAAGGAGTATAAGTTCGACGAAGGGCTATATGGCAATCTGGACGAGTTCAGTGAAAAGGTGGCTTATTTTTTTCACAGTTGCCTGCAAGGCACGACAGCCCGGTCGGGTGCCGTGCAGGCCATGACTGACATCGGGGGCAATCAACTGCTGCAGGGATTTCTATCGAATGGCCAGTCGTTTACGCTGGTGCAGACGCTGCGTGCGTTGGCGTTGCAAGGTTCGCTACCTCCGTTGTATGAACTCTTCCGTCCCCAGACCATTATTCTGTCCCACGACGTCGGCGTCAAGAAACCGTCGCGGTCCCTCTACACGTATGCTATCGATCGTTTGAGAACGCTTGGTGTTGAGGCGCGTGAAATCCTGCATGTCAGTTGCCGCCTGACGACTGATCTTGTTCCCGCACGGGCTCTCGGTATGAAGACGGCTCTTTTGGTCGCTGAAAAATCCGGATTGGAAGTCGATGCGGCCGTGTTAAAGGATCCTGCCAAGAAGCCCGATCGGCTGTTGACTGATCTGAGCCAATTAGGCCCCATGCTGTTTGGCACTTAAACAACATTGATTTCTCGAAACGACTTGAATCCAAGGAACCGCGCGAGGATAATCCGTCCGGGCTGCGTCTCTATACCCAGCAGCATCCAGAATGTTGTGACGATCTAAATTCTCACGAATTCGACTACGATACGTCACACGGTTGACGATGGCACAATCGCTTAACCGCGCGGGCAACCCCCCGCGCTTTGTATTTCAAATTTCAAATTTCAAATTTCAAATCTCAAATCTCAAATCTCAAATCTCAAATCTCAAATCTCAAATCTCAAATACGAATGTGCGCCTCCTCGTTGAGGAATTTTAAAACTTACCAACGAAAAATTGCATCACATGCTTCGATGTTGCTTCACCGTCCTCATCTGTCTTTACCTGAATTTCGGTTTCACCAACGCTGATGAACTGCTAGGTATTGTCACGGAAAAGCCGGGGGATGGTTTTTTCGTCAAAACAGAACAAGGCTGGATGGTCCCGTATGATGTCACGATCCCCGGCACGGAAATCATGTTTCGCATGCTGCCCATTCCGGCCGGAGAATTTGTCATGGGCAGCAGCGCCGCCGAAGCAGGCCGAAAAGACGACGAAGGGCCGACGCGGAGAGTGCTTGTTGAACCGTACTGGATGGCGGAATGCGAAGTGAAGTGGGAAGAGTATAAGCTCTTCATGCAGTTGTATCGGTCACTCAAAGAATTCGAAGAACTCCGGATTCGGACGGTGACGGATGAAAACAAGGTTGATGCCGTGACTGCTCCCACACCGCTCTACGAACCGGACTTTACGTTTGAGTACGGCGAAGATCCGAAGCAGCCAGCGGTCTCGATGACACAGTATGCTGCCAAGCAGTACACCAAGTGGCTGACGGGGATTACTGGCCAGCAGTTTCGTCTGCCGACTGAAGCGGAATGGGAGTATGCGTGCCGAGCTGGCAGCAGCACAGCATACTCTTTTGGTGACGATCCCGCACCGTTAGACGACTACGGCTGGTTTGCGGACAACACCGCTGCTGAAGGTACAAATAATGTGCGGCAGAAGAAGCCGAACCCTTGGGGGTTGTACGATATGCACGGCAACGCCGCTGAGTGGTGCATTGATGGGTACGGCCCTTACGCTGCCGCCGACAAGCCTGTTGATGCCGCTACCGATTGGGTCCGAACCGACAAACCAGACCCGCGCGTGGTCCGCGGCGGAATGTGGGAATTTCCTGCTGCCGAATGCCGGTCCTCCGCGCGGTTGGGTTCGAACGATCTGGAATGGAAAGCCTACGATCCCAATCGGCCCCGCAGTCCGTGGTGGTACACCACTGATCCAGCG